>Ga0209300_1000025_pt1 | contig 118575 bp, 106 predicted proteins | sample Shrwel_input2_RT_FD_187535 | JGI IMG/M metagenome (GOLD analysis project Ga0209300, IMG submission 187535) | Subsurface microbial communities from deep shales in Ohio, USA - Utica-3 well 1 S input2 RT (SPAdes) (version 2) ... | reverse complement strand
GTGCTCTGCCTGGGCGAAAGAGATCTGCTTCATGGGATGGCTCTGTCAGACGCTGATGGGATGACCCGATTCTACCCCGCCGGTGGCGATCAAGCAGCTGCACCGGGATTTGTGCAGCGTTTCCCTAATACGGTCGATATCTGCGATGTAAGAGCGCAATCGTTATTATTGCGCTTGTGGAGCACCATAAATACGAGGCCTCCGATGACCCATATCGGTACATTCATCACGGAATCCGGCACCAGCATCCACGACAAGCTGGCCCACGCTCTGGAAACCCTTCTAGAGCGCGACGCTTCTTTGCTCAAGGCGTCAGCGACCGAGCGCTCGCTTTCCTTTCGCTTGGCCATGTACCTGCAACAGGCGTTTCCCGACTGGGAGGTCGACTGCGAATACAACCGCTGGTCGGGCCCCTGCAAACGCACCCGGCACATGACGACCGTCACCAATACCGCCGATACCGATGCACGTACCGCCTACCCCGATATCATCATCCATCATCGCGGAACCCACGAGAACCTCGCCGCCATCGAGGTGCAGAAAAGCACCAATAGCTTCGGCAAGCATCAGGACATCAAGAAGATCCAGGCTTATAAACGCGATAGCAGCTTTCGACATGCCTTCTTCGTCGACATCGGCGTCGGCGACGATGCCGGGCACACGCACATCGACATGATGACGTGACCCGGTTGCCACCGAGTGCTCTTAGGCTCTCTCTGAAAAGAGCCTGCGCTCGACAACAAAATCGATAACAGAACAAGGGACGCGTATGTCGTCGAATATTCCCGAATTTCCCACTAACAGCGGCCCCGCCACCGCCAACATCACACCCAACCCGTTGAGCGGCCGCCAGCGACTGGACATGGCCCTCGCCCACATCCAGCCCGACAATGACGCTCAGGGAACCTCGGCGTCATCGTCCTTGACCATGAGCGAGCTCGTCGAGCCCATCAGCCGTGTAAACGAGGTAATGAGCGCCTACAACGTCCAATTTGAACTAACGGAATACGAGGGGCGGATCGTGACACGCATCGTCGACCGCGAGAGCCAGGAACTGATCCGCCAGATCCCCAGCGAGGAAGTACTGCGCATCGCCGAAACTCTGGAGCAACGCCAAGGCCGGCTGGTCGATTGGGAAGTATGATTCAAAAGGCCGGCACCGAGAGGCCATGCGCAGCTTCGCCGGTGCCGCGCTTGCGATTCGGCATCAGTAGTCCCTTCCAAGACACGTCCCATACACCTCGTCCCACCCAGAAACAAAGCCTTGTGCCAGCCCCTCGTACTTGCACACACGGCCCCCACGTCGCACCATTGGTATCTATTAGAAACACTTCTAGCGTTATATCTTTTCGCTCAGAAGTCTGACTTCCTTGCACACCAACGAGACCCGGATGCTCAAGCGTTACTTTCCCATCGTCGAGTGGTTGCCTAGCTACGATCGCCACACGCTATCCCAGGATCTCTTCGCCGCCGTCATCGTCACCTTGATGGTCATTCCGCAAGCCCTGGCCTATGCCCTGCTCGCTGGGCTACCGGCGGTGACGGGGCTGTACGCCAGCATGCTGCCGCTGGTGGCCTATACGGTCTTCGGCACCAGCCGCACGCTGGCGGTGGGGCCAATGGCAATCGTCGCTCTGATGACGGCCGCGGCGTTATCAAACATCGTCGCCACGGGAACCGTCGCCTACAGCGAGGCCGCCGCAACACTGGCGTTCTTGTCCGGCGTCATGCTGATGCTGATGGGCGTCTTCCGGTTGGGTTTCTTCGCCAATTTCTTGAGTCATCCAGTCGTTTCCGGCCTGCTCAGCGCCTCGGGCGTGTTGATCGCCACCAGCCAGCTAGGCAACTTGCTGGGCATCACGATGTCCGGGTTCACGCTGATCGAACAGCTCGCCGGGCTGGTCACGCATTGGCAGGATTTCAACATACTCACGGCGTTGATCGGCCTCGGCTCGCTGGCGTTTCTGATGGTGATGCGCCGCGCCGGCCCCACGCTGCACCGTTTGGGCATGACCGCGACACTGAGTGGCTTCATCGCCAAGGCTGGGCCGATCATTGCCGTCATGATCTCGACTCTGCTGGTGTGGGCGTTCAACCTGGAGGCGCACGGTGTTGCCGTGGTCGGCGAGATTCCGCGCCATCTGCCGCCACTGGCGCTGCCCTCGCTCGACCCGACTTTGATCAGCACGCTGCTCATGCCGGCATTTCTGATCAGCTTGGTGGGCTTCATCGAATCGGTATCGCTAGCGCAGATGCTGGCCGCCAAGCGTCGCCAGCGTATTTCACCCGACCAGGAACTCTTCGCGCTGGGGGGTAGCAACATCGCCGCCGCCTTAAGCAGCAGCATGCCAGTGACGGGCAGCCTGTCGCGCACGGTAATCAACTTCGATGCCGGCGCGCGTACCCCCGCCGCAGGCAGCTTCGCCGCGCTGGGCGTGGCGCTGGTGACGCTCTATCTCACGCCGCTGATTCACTTTCTGCCCATCGCCACGCTCGCCGCCAGCATCATCGTCTCGACCTTCACGTTGCTCGACGCGCGCGGCCTCAAGCGTACCTGGCACTACTCGAAGCGCGACTTCGCCGCCATGCTGGCAACCATCGTGCTGACCTTCGTCAGCGGTGTCGAAATCGGTGTAATGGTCGGCGTGGGGCTCTCGCTGGCGCTGTTTCTCTACACCACCAGTCGCCCGCACAGCGCCCTGGTAGGCCGTGTGCCGGGCACCGAGCATTTTCGCAATGTCGAGCGCCACACCACCGAGCACGACCCCAGCGTGGCGCTGCTGCGCGTCGACGAGAGCCTTTACTTCGCCAACGCGCGCTATCTCGAAGACACCGTCTACGCCATGGTCGCCGAACGCCCGGCACTCAAGCATGTGGTACTGATCTGCTCGGCGGTCAACCTCATCGACGCCTCGGCGCTGGAAAGCCTTGAAGCCATCAACGCTCGCCTCGAAGACTCACAGGTCAAGCTGCACCTCGCCGAAGTGAAAGGCCCGGTGATGGACCAGCTAAAGCAAAGCGACTTCCTGGACCATCTCACCGGCGACGTCTTCCTCAGCACTTATCACGCCTGGGAAGCGCTGCGAGATGAGAAGAGCGCCGTGGGGCCGACTCGGGACGCCCCTCGCTAGGCTGCATCTCGAAGCGTGAGTCGATGACCAAGCAAGATAAGAATTGGGGAGATCTATATAGCATATTGCTATTTATTGCAAATTGCTATACGATTATCCGAACACAAGGAGACACCATTCAGTGCATGTGATTACACAAAGGCGCATATGGGACGCCAAAAGGGCCAATCCCAATACTGCTAACGCGCTGGATGCATGGTATCGGCTGATTAAGTCAAACGATCCCCAAAACTTCGACGCCATGAAACGCTTGTTTCCCGCTACCGACAAAGTCGGTCGGCTCCATGTGTTTGACATAGGTGGCAATAAGTTACGATTGATTGCGATCGTTCATTATCAAGCCAAGAAAGTGTATATCCGTCATATCCTAACGCATACGGAATACGATCAGGGCAAGTGGAAACAGGAGTGACTATGCACACGCTCGTAGAACAGGCCACTCAGCATTGGAGCTATCTGGCACCGCTGCTCACCATGCCCACCGACGACACCGACTATGACGCGCGTGTCGAGGCCTTGGATGAACTTCTCGACCTGATTGGCGACGATGAGTCCCACCACCTCGCCAGCTTGGCGAGTCGCTTGGGGGATGTCATCGAAGCCTACGATGAAGAACGCCGGCCCCTGCCCGACGTTTCGGGTGTCGATGTGCTGCGTTATTTGATGCAGGAGCATCAGATTTCACAAAGCGAGTTACCTGAAATAGGCGCTCAATCGGTGGTATCAGCCATTCTCGCCGGACGCCGTAAACTCAACTGGCGCCAAGTCTGCGAGCTATCGGAGCGCTTTGGCATCGCGACTGATACCTTCAAGGAGCCCAGCCCCACCCGCCGTGTTGCCGGTTAAATATCTCTCTCAAGGGAGACGCTTATCTTTCCACCAACGCTTTCACCTTGTCGACGATATGCTTGCCGATGGGGATCGCTGAGGTGGCGGCGGGCGATGGCGCGTTGCAGACGTTGACGCTGCGCCTCGTGTTGACGAACAGGAAGTCGTCGATCATCTTGCCGTCCTTGGCGACGGCCTGGGCGCGCACGCCAGCAGGATACGGCTGCAGGTCGTCGCGGGTCAGGCGCGGGCAGTACTTGCGCACTTCTTCCAGGTAACCGCCCTTGAGAAACGAATTCTTCATCTCGTGAAGCCCCGGCTTGAGATTGGCACGCAGCACCTTGCGGATGCCCGGGTCACCGACCATGGCCGCCAGATCGCCTAGTGACACGTCGCGCTTGCGATAGCCTTCGCGCTTGAAGGCCAGCACGGCGTTGGGTCCCACGGTGACGCTGCCATCGATCATGCGCGTCAGGTGCACGCCGAGAAACGGCATCGCCGGGTCGGGAATCGGGTAGATTAGATGATTGACGATGCGGTTGTGCTCGGGCGGTAGGCGATAGTATTCACCGCGGAACGGGCAGATGCTGAACTCCGGCGTGACGCCCAGCATGCGCACTACGCGATCCGCCATCAGCCCCGAGCATGACACCAGATGGCGCGTAGTGAACGTGCCCTGTCCGGTGGTAACCACGACTTCTTCGCTGCGCTCTTCGAGGGCCGTGACCGGCGCCGCGTAACACACTTCCCCACCGGCGTTCTGGAACACCTCGGCCATCTTCGCGGTGACCTGTCGATAGTCAACGATACCGCTGGCAGGCACGAAGATGCCGCCCTGCCCGACAATGTTGGGCTCACGCTCGCGCAGCTGATCGGCGTCGAGCCATTCGCGCTCCAGGCCATTGGCGGCGGTACGTTCCCACAGCGCCTGCATGCGCTGCATTTCCACCGCGTTAGTGGCGACCAGCAGCTTGCCACAGCTCTCGTAACGGATGTCGTGGATATCGCAAAACGCCTTGGTGGCGCGATTGCCCTCCAGGCAAAACCGCGCCTTGAGGCTCCCCGGCGTGTAGTAGACCCCGGCGTGGATCACGCCGCTGTTGTGGCCGGTCTGGTGATGCGCCGGGCCGCTTTCCTTCTCGACGAGCAGTATGCGCTTGTCGGGATAGGCCTCGATCAGTTGCATGGCGGTGGACATCCCCAGGATGCCGCCGCCGATGATGATGAAATCGTACACCGCGTACTCGCTTCTATTCTTGTTCCTGAAAGTCGAATCGTTCAAGCCTGCGCAATACCCGCTCGGCATTCAAGTCATCTCAGGCGTGCTTGGGATTGGCGAGCGTCTGCTTGTGGGTGAAATAACCGCGCTGGCGCATCAGTTCGCGGCGCAGTTCGGGATGCGGCGTGAAGCGGTCACGCCCGTGCAGCCAGAAATGATTGTTTATCAGCAGGAAGCTGCCCACCGGTATCGGCACGGACAGGCGCGCCTCACTGCTTTCCAGCGACTCGGAAAGATCGCACAGCCAGTTGCCTTCCTCGAAGTCACGCGGCTGTACGAACTGGTCGATATACGACATCACCGGACGCCCCTCGGCATCGACATCGAACACGGCATGATGGACATCGTGGCTGACATTCTTGCTCGGCGGCGCCGCCCAACGCATCTCACGACGCGCCATTGGGTGCGCATTGAAACGCACGAGATCCGCCCAGTCATCGAGGTGTAGCAGCAGCGAATCACCGCCCTGCATATGTTGCTCGTCGAGCTTCATCATCAATACGTAATCGGTGTCCTGCTCGACGAAGGTGCCGTCGTTGTGCAGTTCCATCACGCGATGCGGCTGGCGCAGATAGCTGTCGGATTCGTCGACATTCTTGACCACGAAGCGCGCGTAGTACTGCCCGCTCATGGCATCGAAGTTGGAGCGCCCGATGCAATGCGCCACGGCGGTGGCCACCTTCACCATGTCGTCGGCCTGCGTTACTTCATTGAGACCTTCCGGCGTCACCAGCAAACCACCGGTGGCGCGATCCACCAGCGTATTCGCCAGCCACGGCTGGAGCGTATTGGCGCACAGGTCGTCGAGGATGCGAGCGACGCGAAAACGCAGCATCGATTTGTACTCCAGCGCCTGGATCGGCCATTCGGCGGTGGTATCGAGAAAGGCGCGCACGGTCGCGGCGTCCAGGGTCAGTTGCAACAAGCGCGGCGATTGAGCGGACGGCGCGACGCTGAAGCCTTGAGGGGCGCGGTCGGCAAGTGCATCGAGGGCGGTCATGAACGGTCTCCGAGTTGTTGTAGATGACAATCTAAAAAATATCTATATTTTTATAAAACGTCAAAATTAATACATTGCGTCGATGCAAGAGACATTCCCCGCCCGCTTAAGTGTCCGGTATCATGGCATTCACACTCTTGTGGAATCGCCTCATGACTAGCGCCGCCCCGCGCCCCAATCTCGCCATCGGTGCCTACCGCCAGCTCAAACGCGACATCATTCGCGGCGTTTACGCGCCGGGGGACAAACTGCGCATGAGCGATCTGAAGACGCGCTACGCTCTTGGCGTGGGACCGATGCGTGAGGCTCTGTCACAGTTGGTCAGCGAACGCCTGGTAACGGCGGTAAGCCAACGCGGCTATCGTGTCGCCGAGATGTCGATCAAGGAGCTCGAAGAGCTTTACGACGCGCGCGCACAACTGGAGGGCTTGGTACTGGAACTGGCCATCGTCCGGGGTGGCGACGACTGGGAAGCGGAGATCCTGGCCAAGGCGCATGCCTTGAGCAAGGTCGTGGAAGTACACAGTGCCGACGACATGCTCGATATCTGGGACGCCCGTCACCAGGCCTTTCACGGCGCAATCGCGGCGGGCTGCGACTCGCCGCATTTACTGCAGACGCGCGCCTGGCTATTCGACCAGGCCGAACGCTACCGTCATCTATGGCTATGTCAGACCGTGTTCTCGGCGGAGGCGCTTGACGCCAAACGCCGCGAGCACGCGGCGCTGACCGACGCCATCCTCGCCCGCGACACAGCGACGGCTTGCGCGATGATGCGCGAGCATCTGATGACGCCGGTACCGATCATCAAGGACGTGCTGCGAGAGCGCTTTCCAGCGACCAGATAAAACTGGCGCTAATGTTCCGATCCGAATGCCGAACTTTCGCAATATCGATGCACTTTCACTGACGAACCTCACACAAAAGCCGAGCGACTCACTATAGATGCGGCTTCAGGCCCCTATAAACGGTATGGGCCATCAACTAACATGGCGCCTACTACTTTTTGCCTAATTAAAAATGTTCGAATCCGCGCCACAATGATCTAACTCGAACACTGGTGAGCGGATCCGAACATGCGCAACGAAACCTACGATCTGATTGTCATCGGCGGCGGCATCAATGGTGCAGGCATCGCACGTGATGCGGCAGGCCGCGGGCTTTCGGTGCTGCTCTGCGAAGGGGACGATCTCGCCAGCCATACGTCATCGGCATCGACCAAGCTGATCCACGGCGGCCTGCGTTATCTCGAGCAGTACGAGTTCAAACTCGTGGCCAAGGCCCTCTCCGAGCGCGAGATACTCCTCAAGGCGGCGCCGCATATCATCTGGCCGATGCGCTTCATCCTGCCTCACCAGAAGCATCTGCGGCCGGCCTGGATGATCCGCGCCGGACTTTTCCTTTACGACCACTTGGGTGGACGTCAGACGCTGGCCGGCTCGCACGGCATCAAGTTCGCCGATCATCCGGCCGGGAAACCACTGAAGCCCGAGTTCACCAAGGGCTTCGTCTACTCGGACGCCTGGGTTCAGGATGCCCGACTGGTAGTGCTCAACTGCATGGACGCGGCCAGCCGTGGCGCCTGCATCATGACCCGCACACGCGCCGAAACCGCGGTACGCGGCACCGACGGATGGACCGTCACCCTGCGTACTGACGATGGCAAGACTCTTCAGGTCGCCGCTCGCGGTCTGGTCAATGCGGCCGGTCCCTGGGCGGTGCGTTTCCTCGACGAGGTCGCCTCGCTGGAGCACACCTATGCGCTGCGACTGATCAAGGGTAGTCATATCGTTGTCAACAAGCTGTTCGACCACGCCTACTCCTATATCTTCCAGCAGCCCGATGGCCGCATCGTGTTCGCCATTCCCTACGAGCGCGATTTCACACTGATCGGGACGACCGACATCGAGCATGAGGGCGCTCCCGGCGAGGTCGCCATCGAGGAGGACGAGGTTGGGTATCTCTGCGAATCGGCCAATCGCTATTTCGAACAGCCTATTGGCCCCGACGATGTCGTCTGGCGCTATTCGGGCGTGCGCCCCTTGCTCGATGACCGGGAAGACAACGCCAGCGAGATCACCCGTGATTACCGCATCCAACTCGATACATCCGGCGGTGCTGTGTTGCTCAACGTCTTCGGCGGCAAGCTGACGACCTATCGGCGGCTGGCCGAGGACGCCGTCGATCAACTGGCCCCCGAACTCGGCAACCAGGAAAAGGCCTGGACCGGCAAAGGCCATCCACTGCCCGGCGGTGAAGAAGCCAAACCACAGCATCTGTTCGAGTCGCTACAGGCCAGCCATCCCTTCATCCCACTGGGCATGGCCAATCGGTTGGTCTTCAACTACGGCACTCGGGTCATGAACATCGTCGGTGACGCCGAAAGCCTGGAAGATCTGGGGGAGTATTTTGGCGCCGACCTGTATGCCGCCGAAGTCGATTACCTGTGCGCCCATGAATGGGCGCGCACCGCCGAGGATATCCTGTGGCGGCGATCCAAGCTGGGGCTGCGTCTCAATGACAGCGAACAGCGCCGACTCGCCGGTTACCTCAGTCGTTCCTTCGCTGAATCGCCCAACGTCGATACAGAGACTTAAAACGACCTGGCGACTTGGCAACGAATCCACACCGTCGTGAATAACGACACAAACTCCACTGCCACCGATGCGGGTGGCACAACGAAAAGGAGGGAAATCATGACTCGTCAGCCCATTTGTATCCCCATCGTCATCACAAGGCATGCGTATCCCGCACTATCCGACCGTGTCACTCATTACCGCAAGGCATATTCATGGGAATCGTAGAAACGATACTGGTCCACGAGATCGCTGGAACGGCGTTCCTGACACTACTGGGTTGCGGCGTAGTGGCCAACGTTCTGCTGAACAAGACGAACGGTAATGGCAGCGATGGCATCGTGATCTTCTTCGGCTGGGGGCTTGCCGTGTTCTGCGGTGTGTACGTTGCCTACGATACCGGTGCACATCTCAATCCAGCCGTGACACTCGGCTTGCTAATCGGCCCAGCCAAAGAGTATGCCGAGGGTATTCCGATCAATTTCGTCACCACCGTCACCTACTTAGTGGCCGAGTTCATCGGGGGTTTTCTAGGGGCTGTCATTTGCTATCTGGCCTACAAAAAACAGTACGATGACACCGACGATAGCGCGATCAAACTCGCCACTTTTTCCACGGCGCCGACCATCCGGTCCTATGGCTGGAATCTGATCAGCGAGATCATCGGCACCTTCGTGCTGATCTTCGTGATCATCATGTTCGGTCACACGCCCTCTGGCCTCGGGCCCTTGGCGGTCGCACTCTTGGTGGTCTCTATCGGAGCTTCATTGGGCGGGACGACCGGCTATGCCATCAACCCAGCGCGCGATCTCGGCCCGCGCATTGCCCACGCCGTATTACCGATCCATAACAAGGGGCCTAACGACTGGCACTATGCCTGGGTTCCGGTCGTCGGCCCTGTCATCGGTAGCACGCTGGCGGCCCTTGTTGCTTACGCCTACTAATCGTCCACATTGATCGCTTTTTTTGTAACGAACACGAGGAGTGACCTTCCATGAGCAATGAAAAGAAATACATACTCGCGATCGACCAAGGCACGACCAGTTCCCGCTCGATGCTGTTCGACCACGACGGCCAGATCGCCGGCATCGCCCAACGCGAGTTCGAGCAGATCTTTCCGCAGCCGGGCTGGGTGGAGCACAACCCGCGCGACATCATGACCAGCGTGTTGACCACGCTTACCGAGGTGATCAACAACACCCAGGTCGATGTCTCGGAAATTGCCGGTATCGGCATCACCAACCAGCGCGAAACCACCGTCGTGTGGGACAAGAACACCGGCCAGCCGGTCTATAACGCCATCGTCTGGCAGTCGCGCCATTCGGCCGAGATCTGTGATGAGCTGCGTGAGGCCGGGCATGCCGATATGATCCGCGACAAGACCGGGCTGGTCATCGATGCGTATTTCTCGGGCACCAAGCTCAAATGGATCTTCGATAATGTCGAGGGCGTAAAGGAAAAAGCCGATAACGGTGAGCTGCTGTTCGGCACCATCGATTCTTGGCTGGTGTGGAACCTGACCGGCGGCGACGTGCATGTCACCGACGTTACCAACGCCTCGCGGACGATGATGTTCAACATCCGCAACCGTCAATGGGATCCGGAACTCCTGGCGTTGTTCGGCGTGCCCGAATCGATGCTGCCCGAGGTCAAGTCCTGCAGTGAAGTCTATGGCAAGGTGCTGCCGAAGTACTTCTTCGGCAATGAACTGCCCATCGCGGGCATGGCCGGTGACCAGCAAGCCGCGCTGTTCGGCCAGGCCTGCTTCGCCCCCGGGATGGCCAAGAACACCTATGGCACGGGTTGCTTCACGCTGATGAACACCGGCCCGGAAGCCACGGCCTCTGAAAACGGCCTGCTCACGACCGTGGCCTGGGAAGTAGACGGCCAGCTCGAATATGCCCTCGAGGGCAGCGTGTTCGTCGCCGGCTCGGTGATCCAGTGGCTACGCGACGGCCTGCGCATGCTGGGCAAGTCTTCCGATTCCGAAGCCTATGCCGAGCGCGCCGGCGACAACGACGGCGTCTATCTCGTACCAGCGTTCACCGGTCTGGGCGCGCCTTACTGGGATTCCAACGTCCGCGGCGCGATGTTCGGTCTGTCCCGCGGCACGAGCAAGGAACATTTCATCCGTGCGGCGGTGGAATCCATGGCCTACCAGAGCGCAGACGTTCTCCACGCGATGCAGGCCGATGCCAATCTCGAACTCACCGAACTGCGTGCCGACGGTGGCGCCATCGCCAACGATTTTCTCGCCCAGTTTCAGGCCGACATCCTGGGCGTGGACGTTTTGCGTTGCGCGGTCAATGAAACCACCGCACTGGGTGCCGCCTACCTGGCCGGTCTCGCACTCGGCTTCTGGGAATCGCGCGAGCAGATTGCCAAGCAATGGGCCATGGACCGCCGCTTCACACCCAATATGAGCATGGAAAAGCGCGACGAACTCTATGAGGGCTGGAAGCGTGCCGTCCAAGCGACCATGGGCTTTCATGTGGCTTCGTAAGACGCCATTGCCGCGCTTATAGTTATTGTCGCACTTATAGTTAAAGCACTACCGCCCTATCGCAGCGCGGTAGGGCGTCGCGCTGGTGAGCGAACATCAGCGCGGTGCGCCCGTCGAGCCAGGTGTCGAAACGCTCGGCAACCGTCGTCGCCGTGGCGGCATCCAATCCCGCCAGCGGTTCGTCGAGCAACACCAGCGGCGCATCGCGCAGGATCACCCGGGCCAGCGCCACGCGGCGTGCCTGCCCGCCGGAAAGCTGACGCCCGGCTTCACCGACCCAGGTCTCGAGCCCGTGCGGCAGTTCGCGCGCCCAGCCGTCCAGATCGACGATCCATAGCGCCTGCCACAGGGCATGCTCGACAGCCGCCTCATCCAGGTCGTGCTCGACCGGCAACCCTAGGCGCAGATTGTCGGCAAGCGAGGCATGAAACAGCTCGGTATGCTGGGTCAGGTAAGCGAGACGTCCGCGCAACGCGTGCGGCGCCAGGCCGCGTAGATCCTGACCATCCAGTTGCACGCTACCCGTATCGGGATCGAACGCGCGGATAACGAGTTGCGCGAGGCTCGACTTGCCGCTGCCCGAGGGGCCCAGCACGGCCAGGCGCTCTCCGGCAGCCACATGCAGATTGACGTCCTCGAGCGCAGGCGTGGTGCCCATTCCCGGATAACGCAGCGTCACCGTCTCGAAGGTCAGCGACGGTGCCTCGGCACTCGCCAAGGAGGCTTCACCGTCATCACTCGCAGGCGCCGTCACATCGGTATTGAGACGTGCGGCGGCCGTGCGCGTGGCGCCGAATTGCACGAAGGCGCCCGGCAGCATGGCGAGCCCTTCGTTCAGCGCCAGCACCGCCAGCGGTAACATGCTCGCCACGGGCGCCGAGAGCTTGCCCGCAGCGAATGCAAGCAGTGCCAAGCATAGAATCGCCACGGCGGCGCCTTGCACGCTCAGCGTGACCAGCGCATTGCCCAGCGCGGCGCGGCGGCCCAGGTGCCGCTGGTCGTCGAGCAATGTCCGCTGTTCATGCTCCACCCTCGCCCGATGGGCGCCGAGTACACCGAAGGTACGCAACTCGGCCAGGCCTTGCAGATGCTCCAGGGCGCGAACGCGCAAGCGTTCCAGCGTCTCGACGCGTCGTGCGCTGGGGCCACGCCCCACCACAGCCATACCCAACGTGACGATCACCCACAACGGCAGCATGATCGCCAGCAACACGCCGCCCAGCGCGGGCATGGCCAGCGCCAGAATGCCACCGACGACGACGATTGCCAGCAGCCCCAACAATGGTGGCGCCAGCAAACGCAGATAGAGATTGTCGAGCGCGTCGATGTCGGCGGTCAGCCGGTTGAGCCATTCGCCGGCGCGGTAGCGCGTCAGTTCACGCCCCGACAGCCGTGACAGGCCGGCAAAGGTACACCCACGAATATCCGCCAGCAGGCGCAGCACGGTATCGTGATTGTAGAGCCGCTCGGCGTAACGCGCGGCGGTGCGTCCCACGGCGAAGAAGCGAATGCCGCTGCCCGGCGTAAAAACATTGATCGTCGCCGTTCCACCCGCCGCGAGAATCATCCCGGTCAAACCAGTGGCGGTGATGAACCACCCCGACAGCGTCAGCAGTCCGATGGCGAACAGCAGCGTCGCCAGCATCAACAACGCCCCGAGCAACAAACGTGCACGCCGCTCGGCCATCAGGCGCAACCATGGGCCCAACACCTTTCTAGTGGACCCCTTCATGGTGGTGGGCTCCTTCATGACAAGGCCTCCGACGATGCCGATACATCCTGTGAATGCCACTGCCCCGCCTCGAGACGCAGCACACGGCCGGCCATGCCCATTACGGCGGGATGGTGCGTGGCGATCACCAGCGTCCGCCCTTGCGCGGCCAGTTGCGTCAGCCCCTCGATCACACGGCGCTCACTATCAGGGTCGAGGCTGGCCGTGGGTTCGTCGAGCAATACCAGAGGCGCGTCACTGAGAAACACCCGCGCCAGCGCCAGGCGACTGGCCTGCCCGCCGGAAAGCCCCAGGCCGCGCTCGCCGAGGAAGGTATCGAGCCCTTCGGGCAAGGCATTCAGCAAGTCACCGAGCTGTGCCGAAATCAGCGCCTCGTGCAACCGGTCGTCACTGGCCTCGGGCGCCACCAGGCGCAAGTTTTCGGCCAGCGTGCCCTGCATCAGGAACGGTCGCTGATCGAGCCAGGCCAAGCATGTCCCCGCACGCAACACGACCTCACCCGCCTCGGCGTCGACGAAGCCGGCGAGCAGTTGCAGCAACGTCGACTTGCCGACGCCCGACGGCCCCACCAGCGCCACCACCTCGCCATCGGCGATATCGAGATCGAGCGGCCCCAGCACGCGACCGCGGCCGGCATGCGCCACACTGACGCCAGCCAAGCGCGCCCGTAGTGGCGATGTGTCGTCGCGTTCACCGCCCAGAACCTGCATGCGTGGACCCTGCGGCGGCGTCTGCGCCAGCAGCGCGCGCAAACCCTCGGCGGCGCCTAGCGCACTGGCGCGGTCGTGATAATGCTGAGCAAGCAAGCGCAGCGGCTGAAAGAAATCCGGCGCCATGAACAGCAGGAACAACCCGCTGAACAGCGTCAGTTGATCGGCGGGGCCGAACTGGATGTAGCCCAGCAGCCCAAAACCGATGTAGATGGCGATCACCGCAATCGACACCGAAGCGAAGAATTCCAGCACCGCCGAGGAGAGAAACGCCACGCGTAGCGTCTTCATATTGCGACGCCGGTAGTCGTCGGCCACCGCTTTGACCTCCTCGGTGGCCTGACGGGTGCGACCGAACAACTGCAGGGTGGTCAGCCCGCGCACGCGGTCGAGGAAATGCCCCGCGAGACGCGCCATGGCCTGGAACTGCTGCTCGTTGAGGCGCTGTGCGCCCATGCCGATCAATGCCATGAACAGCGGAATCAACGGCGCCGCGATTAGGAAGAACAACGCCGCCAGCCAATCCAGCGAAAACGCCACGCCGAGAAAGATCAGCGGCAATACTACCGCCAGCGTGGCCTGGGGCACATACCGCGCGATATAGCCTTCCAGTGCCTCGACCTGATCGACCAGTTGCGCGGTGCTGCCGGCGCTATGTCGCTCGGCCAGAGACACCGGCCCCAGCGCCGCGAGATGATCGAGCACCTGGGCGCGCACGCGTGCCTTGACGCGCAGCCCGGCTTCCAGACCGCTGATCTCCTGCAGCCACTGCGCCAGAGCGCGCAGGAACACCGCGCCAGCCAACGCCGCCGCATAGGGCCATAGCGTCGCCAAGGCCATATCGTGGACCACGACGGCGCTGATCAACCACGCCATCAGGCCCAGTTGCACGAGGGTCGCGAGCCCGCAGACGACACCGGCGGCGATAGCGAGACTCAGCCAGCCGCGTACATCGCGGGATTGCGCGGCCAGCCATTGGCGCGATGCGCGCGCCGGTGTGTGTGCTTGAGATCGGGACACGGCTCAGTGATACCCGTCGCCGACACGTACCTTGCCGCGGAATACCCAATACGACCAGGCGGTGTAGGTCAAGATGATGGGCACCACGAACAGCACGCCGATCAGCAGGAAGAACTGCGATGCGGGGGCGGAAGCGGCTTCCCATAGGGTGTAGTCCGGGGGAATGACATACGGCCAGCGGCTCACCAGCAGTCCCAGGTAGGTGAAGATGAACATGCCCAGGGTACAGAGGAACGCCAGCAGCTCGCGCCCCTTGCGATTAGCAATATAAGTGCCGATCACACAGGCCAGAGCCAGCGCCGGTAGCAGCCAGATCACCTGCATGTGGTCGAACCAACGCTCCCAGACGTCAGGGTCGATCCACGGCGTCCATAAGCTAACGATGACGAAGACCAGCACTACGCCGACGAGCAACTTGGGCACCAGGGCACGCGCCCAGTCACGCACATGGCCTTCGGACTTGAGCACCAGCCAGGTCGCGCCCAGCAGCGCATAGCCTGCTACCAGACCGAGACCGGTGATCACCGAAAACGGCGTCAGCCAGTCGAGCGGCCCGCCGGTGAAAACGCGGTTGGCGGTCTCGAAGCCTTCGATATAGGCCCCCACCACAGCGCCCTGGGCGAAGGCCGCCACGAAGGAGCCGCCGGCAAAGGCCGCATTCCACCAGTTGCGTGTACGCCGCGACTTGAAGCGGAACTCGAAAGCCACGCCGCGGAAGATCAAGCCCGCCAGCATCAGAAAAACCCCGATGTACATCGCCGGCAAGAGGATCGAATAGACCAGCGGGAAGGCCCCGATCAATCCTGCTCCACCCAGCACCAGCCAGGTCTCGTTGCCGTCCCAGACCGGGGCGACGGAATTCATCATCACGTCGCGCGCGTCTTCGTCGGGGGCGAAGGGGAACAGTATCCCCAGCCCCAGATCGAAGCCATCCATGAGCACGTACATGATCACCCCGAAGGCGATGATGACGGCCCAGATCAACGAGAGATCGAACGTTTCCATGGCTTAGCTCCTGTTCGGGGCGCGATCGTCGCGCGCATCATCAAAGGGCACGTGGGCAGCGGACATGGGCCGCGCCGGACGGTCGTGGCTATCCAAATCCTCCGTGTCGTCGCGCTCATCGAGTCCCTGGTCGATCACCTTGCACAGGTAATAGACACCGGCGATGAAGATCACCGCATAGACGGCTATGTAGCCAATCAACGTGAACAGCACCATGCCGCCACTCAACGATGGCGTGACGGCGTCGGCGTAATCCAGCACGCCGTAGATCAGCCAGGGAGAGCGTCCGGTCTCGGTCACGAACCAGCCCGCGACCACCGCCACGAACGGCGCCAGCGTCATGCCTTGCAGCCCACGCAGGAACCAGCGGCTGCGATAGATGCGTCCGCCCTTGCGCAGCACCAGCCCGGCGACGGCGAAGGCGATCATCAGTAGCCCCAGTCCCACCATCACGCGGAAACTATAGAAAGTGATCCAAACCGGCGGTTGCCGCTCGGGAGAGATCTCCTCGAGTCCCGGCACTACGCCATCGGGATCGTGGCGCAGAATGAGACTGGCGCCATTGGGAATGCCGATCTCGAAATGGTTGCCTTGTATATCGCGATCCGGCAATGCGAACAGCAACAGCGGCACGTTCGACTGGGTTTCCCAGTTAGCTTCCATGGCGGCGATTTTCATCGGCTGGTGTTCCAGCGTGTTCAAACCGTGCTCATCACCGACGTAAGCTTGCAGCGGCGCCAGGATCAACAACAACCATAGCGTCATCGAGAGCGCACGCTTGTGGGCATCGACTTCACGCCCGCGCAGCAGGAACCAGGCACTGACCCCGGTCACCACGAAGCCGCCGGTCAAGAACGCGGCCAGCGCCATGTGCGTGAAGCGGTACGGGAAGGACGGATTGAAGATCGCATCGACCCAGGAGGTCACATGGATCACGCCCTCACGGATCTCGTAGCCGTCTGGGGTCTGCATCCAGCTATTGGTGGCGAGAATCCAGAACGCCGAGATGAAGGTGCCCACGGCGACCATCAACGCGGCAAAGAAGTGTACCGCCGGCGAGACACGATGACGGCCGAACAGCAACACCCCCAGGAAGCCGGCCTCGAGGAAGAACGCCGTGACCACCTCGTAACTCAGCATCGGGCCGATGAAGTTCGCCGCCATCTGCGAGAAGTTGCTCCAGTTGGTACCAAACTGGAACGCCATCACGATTCCGGACACCACCCCCATGCCGAAGACCACGGCGAACACCTTGGTCCAGAACAGGCCGAGGCGATCCCAGACGCGATTGCCCGTGGACACGTAAAGGCCCTGCAGCACGGCAATATAGGACGCCAGACCGATCGTGAAGACCGGGAAGATGGCATGAAAGGAAACCACGAATGCAAACTGCAATCGCGACAGGAGGATCGGATCTAGCGCCATGGCTGACTCCTTGAAGCCCACGTAGTCGAAATGTCATCGGAATGAGGTGGTCATAGCCGGAAACGGCCCGCCGCCTGGATCTTATTGTTGCGTTTCCAATACCCCTACATCGTAGAGGGTTTATATAGCCTTAAAAAGCGCTATGACTGGGTTTGGTATGTGTCGCGTTGCCGCAAGGCAAATTGTCGCATGCGCGCCGATGTCGCAGGGCCTTTGTTCTGCACCGTTCGTCTAACGGAAAACACCATCCCTCTTTGGTAGGGTAGCTGCACCAAAAAGCACGGTCGGCGCCCCGCATGACCTATCTCGACAAGGATCACTCATGAACGCTATCTGGATCGCCATCTTTGGCGCTGTGTGTTTCGTGATGGGCTATCGTTTCTATTCGAAGTTCATCGCCGAACGCATCTACCGTCTCGACCCCGATTTCCAAACGCCCGCGCACGCCTATCAAGATGGCGTCGACTACGTGCCCACCAACAAATGGATCCTATGGGGACACCATTTCACCTCGGTGGCTGGCGCGGCCCCCATCGTGGGGCCCGCCATCGCCATCTACTGGGGGTGGCTGCCGGCCATCCTGTGGGTCGTGCTGGGGACCGTATTCGCCGCCGGGGTGCATGACTTCGGCGCGGTGGTGCTTTCCAATCGCCACAAGGGCCATTCCATCGGTACGCTGGCCAACAAGCTGATCGGCCAGCGCGCCAAACTGCTGTTCCTGTTCATCATTTTGATTCTGGTATTGATGGTCAACGCGGTCTTCGCCTGGGTCATCGCCAAGCTGTTCATCACTTTCCCGGCCAGTGTGCTGTCGGTGTTCATCCAGATTCCTCTGGCAGTATGGATCGGCTATCGCGTCTACCGCCACTCGGGATCGATGCTCTTGCCTTCGGTGATAGCCCTCGCCGTCATGTATGGCGCCGCGTTATTGGCCAGCGAGATCCCCATGCTGCAAATCGATCTGGTCAGCTGGTTCGGTGGTGCCGAAGCCTCGGTCGTGGGTGGCTTCAATGCTACGTCGATGGCCTTCCTGGTATGGATCGTGGTGCTGATGGTGTATGTCTATATCGCCTCCACGCTGCCGGTCTGGAAGCTGTTGCAGCCGCGTGATTACATCAACTCGCACCAGCTAGTGGTCGGCTTGGCTCTGCTGTATCTGGGGCTATTCTTCGGAGCACCGGAGATGACCGCACCCAGCGTCAATGGCGAAGCCGATATCAGTTGGTATCCATTGCTGTTCATCACCATCGCCTGCGGGGCGATTTCCGGCTTCCATGGTCTGGTCGCCTCGGGCACGACATCCAAGCAGCTCGACAAGGAAACCGACGCCCGCATGATCGGCTATGGCGGCGCTCTGGGCGAAGGCATGCTGGCGATGATCGCGATCATCGCCGTGGGCACGCTGTTCGCGTCCGGTGCGGATTTCACCGCCACCTACTCGAGCTTCTCGGCGGCCGGTTCCAGCGGGCTCGGTTCTTTCGTGAAAGGTGCTGGCCAGCTCGCCGGTAACCTCGGCATTCCCGAGCACATGGGCTCGACCCTGGTGGCAGTGATCGTGGTCAGCTTCGCCGCCACCACGCTGGATACCGCGGTGCGTCTGATGCGTTATATCATCGCCGAACTGGGCACCGAGTACGGCATGCCAGTGATCGCGCGCAAGCACGTCGCGACCAGCATCGCCGTCATCTCCAGTGCCGCGCTGGTGATCCTGCCGGAAGGCCCCAACGGCTTCGGGTCCGGCGGCTATCTACTGTGGCCGCTGTTCGGCACCAGCAACCAGTTGCTGGCCGGTATCACGCTGATGCTGGTGTCAGTATGGCTCAAGCGTCAGGGCCGTCCGGTGGTGTTCACGCTGGCGCCGATGCTGTTCCTGCTGGTCATGACGCTATGGGCCATGGGGCAACAAGTGATCTTCACCTGGTCGGGCTTCGGCGATGCCGATCGCAACTTGCTGCTGTTCACCTTCGGCAGCTTGATCATGGTCTTCACGCTATGGATTCTGCTCGAGGCTTCACGCAGCTTCCGCCAGGGTGGCGTTCCTACGCAGCAACAACAGCCGAGTTCCGATGAGTCGCGCTGATGACGAACGTACCGCGTCCGCCGGCTGGCGGACGCGGGTCAAACGACTCATCGAGGGTTACGATTCGGTGCTGAGCCTTCAGCACCGGCGTGAAATCATCCGTGAACTCCAGGATGAAGAAGATCTCTTCATGCTGCTGTGCTTCTGCGACATGATGGGGATTCCCAACCCCGTCGGCGATATGACCCTGGAGCTATATCCCTACATGCTGGACCGCTTTCACGAGTGGCATCAGCGCCAGGGCATGCCCCGCTCGCCCCTGGATGGTTTTCGCTGTTGCTGAGCGGCACCGATGACGCGTGGCACAACCGAGGAGAGATAGCCGATATGGCCAAGAGCCTGTTTTTCGGCGGCAAGGGCGGCGTCGGCAAGACCAGTTGCGCGACCGCCTACGCACTGAGCTGCGCGAATGCCGGATGGAACACCCTGCTGGTATCCACCGACCCGGCCCACAACCTGGCCGATCTATTCGGTCGCCAGCCCGGCCCGACACCGACACGCATGCGCCCCGGCCTGGATGTCATCGAACTCGATCCTGACCATGAAACCAAGCGTTATTTGGACCAAGTCAAGGACACCATCAAGCCCATGGTGAGCGGTGAACGTAGCGCGGCGGTCTTCCGCCAGCTCGATCTGGCCCGTCACGCGCCGGGCACCGAGGAAGCCGCTCTGTTCGACGCCCTGGTCGGCTTGCTGCTCGATACCGGGCCACACTACGACCGTTTGATCTTCGATACCGCGCCAGGCGGCCATACCGTGCGCTTGCTTGCATTGCCGGAGATCATGGGCGTCTGGGTAGACGGCTTGATGCAGCGTCGCCACAAGGTGCGCAGCGATTACAAGGCCTGGCTGGGGGATGGCGAGGTCGTCGACGACCCTATCCAAGAGGCGCTGATGCGCCGACGCGGACGCCTCGCCGCCGCTCGCGAACACCTGACCTGCCCTGCGCACTCGGCGATGATTCTGGTCGCTAACCCGGAACGCCTGCCGGCGCTGGAAACCGCTCGCACGCGTGACCTGCTGGAAGCCAATGGCCTGCATGTGGGCGCGGTGGTCATCAACAAATGCCTGCCCACGACGGTCGATAGCCAGTGGCTCGCCAATTGGCGCGAGGAACAACGCCCGTGGATCGAGCAGCTCGAGACGTCATTCGCGGACCGCACATGCATACGCATCGAACATCAGCCCCACGCCCCTGCCTCCATCGACGACCTACGGCCTCTCAGCGACGCCCTTGGCGTGCTCTCGCCGTGGCAAGCGCACGCCTGATTCACGCGCTCTTCAGCGCCCGCCGATGACCGACACGACCAACCATGTCGTATAGGCAATGAACGTTGCCAACAGCAAGGCCGCCTCCAGGCGGTTGATTCGCCCCTGGCCCTTCCAGCCGATGCCGAACACGGTCAGCGCAAGGGTCAAGCCCGCCATGACCGGCCAGTCACGCACCACGACCGCGCTATCCACGTCGATCGGATCGATGATCCCCGCCAACCCAACTACGGCGAGTGTGTTGAAGAGGTTGGAACCCACCACGTTGCCGAGCACCAGATCATGCTCGTTCTTGCGCACCGCGCTGATCGAGGAGGCAAGCTCCGGCAACGAGGTCCCGATGGCGACCACCGTCAAGCCGATGACCAGATCGCTGACGCCGAATGCCGAGGCGATATCCACCGCGCCCCATACCAGCAAGCGTGAACTGACGATCAGCATGACCAGTCCCACCAGCGTCCAGGTGATCGCACGCTTGAGCGTCATCGACTGAGTATCGAGATTGGCGGTGGTATTATCGGCCAGCGTGTCACTGCCCTGCTGACGCCCCCGCATGATGCTGAACACCAGAAAGGCCACCAGCATCGCCAGCAGCAACAGCGCATCCATTCGCGACACACTGCCATCCTGCAGGCACCATAGCGATGCCACCGTCACCAGCATCAAGAGTGGCAACTCTTGACGCAGCACTTGCGAGTGCATGGTCAGGGGACTGAGCAGTGCCACGAACCCCACGATCAAGCCAATGTTGGCGATGTTAGAGCCATAGGCGTTACCCAGTGCAAGGCCGGGATTGCCTGCCCAGGCGGAAAGCCCCGAGACCATCAGCTCCGGCGCCGAGGTGCCGAAGCCGATGATCACCATGCCGATCAACAGCGGTGGTAACCCCAGATGACGCGAGGTCGACGCCGCGCCATCGACAAACCGGTCGGCGCTCCATACCAGAACCGCCAACCCCAACGCTACGGCGATGATGGCCATCAGCACGATACTTCTCCTTGAATGTCGTTGTCCTTGAATGTCGTCGTGTCATGCATGTTATCGCGATGCCGCGCTATTCTAACGCAATCCACCGAGTACGCTACTGACAAACATACGTAAGTGAATGTATGCTGTCCGCGCTGCTGATGTTATCAGGCAAAAGTCTGTCGGAACGATACCGCGCCGAATTGCTATAGTGCATGCATCATTCGGCACCATGAACCCATGAGCGAGACTAAGTTTGGCAGATAACGTTTCGTCACAAGCGTCTCATCACTCGCCATACGACGCGGCGACGCCAGTGGCGACGACGCGCCATTCTCGGCGCCGTCTGCGCGCCTGTCACGAATGCGACCTGCTGGTAGCACTACCGCCCTTGCAGCCACGCCAGAAAGCCAACTGTCCTCGTTGCGACCATACGCTAGCCACGCGCCATGGCAAACCCGCCGAGCGTAGCCTGGCACTGGCCATCGCCGCCTTGATCATGCTGATGCTGTCGGTCGTCTTTCCCTTCATTAGTTTCGAGGCCCGCGGCGTCACCAACCGCATCGAGCTGACTGACACCGCCTCGACGCTAGTCGGCTTCCATGAACCCTTGGTGGCGATTTGTTTGCTACTGACCGTCATCATTCTGCCTGTGGTCTATTTGTGTGGCGTCACCTGGCTCTCGTTAGGGCTCATGGGGCGCCGCATACTGCCCCATTCGCGCGGCATCGCCCGTGCTCTGGAGCATTTGACGCCCTGGATGATGGCCGATGTCTTCGTCATCGCGGCGCTGGTCAGCCTGATCAAGGTCGCGGGTATGGCCGATGTCAGTCTGGGGCTCTCGTTCTGGACGTTTTGCGTCTATGCCTTGCTATTGCTGCTCACCACCCAGTCCATCGACACCGACTGGATGTGGTTCGCGCTGGCCAGCGAGCCCCTGGCACCGGAAGGCGCCCGCTCGGGCGAGCCCGCAGCGCCGCAAGGCTTGAGCGGATGCGCGACCTGCGGGCTGGTCAATCGTCTCGATACACAAGGGCGCGGGCGCTGCCGACGCTGCGGGGAAACGCTTCATGCGCGGACACCTGGCAGCCGACAGCGCACGCTGGCCTTGCTGCTCGCTGCGATGGTGATGTACGTTCCGGCGAACATTTACCCGATCATGAGCACGACATCGCTGGGTAACACATCGCCTTCGACCATCATCGGCGGTGTCATGCTATTTCTGCAGCACGGCGACATTCCCATCGCGGTGATCATCTTCACGGCAAGCGTGGTGGTGCCCATCGGCAAGATCCTCGCGCTCGGCTGGCTGTGCTACGCAGTACGTCATCGCGGCGAGCCGCTCAGCAATGTCACCCGCGTGCGCCTCTATCGCATCACCGAGTTCATCGGCCGCTGGTCGATGGTGGATGTTTTCGTGGTCGCCATCCTCGTCGCGCTGATCCGCGCGGGCGAGTTGATATCGATCACGCCGGGGCCTGCCGCCCTCTCCTTCGCCAGCGTCGTGGTCATCACCATGCTGGCAGCCCATAGCTTCGACCCGCGCATGATCTGGGATGAGCTCCCTGAACGCCCGGATCGCACGTGGCGACCTCGTCTGACACGGCGCACCGCAACAGCTTCAACACGCAAGGAACCCGACGATGCCTGATGCTCCACAGCGCGCGACCCGCCAATATCGCCGGCGCCTCTCGCCGATCTGGATCGTACCGCTGGTGGCGGTCCTCATCGGCATGTGGATGCTTTACGACAATTTTTCCGGCCTGGGGCCGACGATCACCTTGGAAATGAAGAACGCCGAGGGTATCGAGGCAGGCAAGACATTGATCAAGACACGCAATGTCCAAGTCGGCCGCGTCGAGGAAGTTGCGCTCTCCGACGACATGTCACACACCGTGATCACCGCGCGCATGAAACCCGACACAGAACGCATGCTCAATAACGAGACACGCTTCTGGGTGGTCAAGCCACGTATCGACCGTGAAGGCATCAGCGGCCTGGGGACCGTGCTCTCAGGGGCGTACATACAACTCCTCCCTGGCAGTAGCGACGAGTCTCAACGCAATTTCGATGTGCTCGACCAGCCCCCCGTGGCCCCTCCCGATGCACCAGGCATTCGCATCAACCTGGTCAGTCAAGTGGGAAGCTCCCTGCGTACCGGCGACCCCATCACCTATCAGGGCTTCACCGTGGGGCGCGTGGAAAACACCGAATTCGACCCCCAAGAAAAGGAAATGCGCCACCGCCTCTACATTCAGTCACCCTATGATGTACTGGTCACCGATACCACGCGCTTCTGGGTGTCGTCGGGCATCGATCTGAGCCTGAATTCCCAGGGCTTCCAGGTCAATGTCGAGTCAATAGAGTCACTCATCGGTGGCGGTGTGACCTTCGGGGTCCCCGAAGACGTCAAGATGGGGCAGCCCGCCGAGCCAGGCGCCACCTATCAATTATTCAGCGACAGGGAGAGCGCCCGTGAAGGGACCTTCGATCGTTATCTCGACTATGTGCTGCTCGTCGACGATACCGTTCGCGGCCTCGGCAAGGGGGATCCGGTCGAGTATCGAGGGGTGCGCGTTGGCACAGTGGAGGCGGTGCCATGGCGTTTCTCCGCACCGCAGCCCGATACCTTGAACCGCTTTGCGATTCCGGTCTTGATTCGCATCGAGCCTCAACGCTTCGATGATATTCAGGCAGACTTCAATGCCGACGAGTGGCGCGAACGCTTACAAGGCATGTTCAAACACGGCCTGCGCGCGACACTCAAGGCCGGCAATCTATTGACTGGCGCCTTGTTCGTCGACCTAAACTTCAAGGAGGATCCCGCTGCTTATCAACCTTTGACCTTCGAAGGCAAGCAGGTCTTTCCCACTACATCCGGTGGTTTTGCCCAAATTGAACAGAAGGTCGCAAACCTGCTCGATAAACTCAACGAGTTGCAGGTCAAACCGATCCTTGACTCGCTCGACAAGACGCTTTCGACGACACAGGCAACGATGCGTCAGGTCAACGAGATAGCCAATTCCGTGGATGCCTTACTGAACGATCCCGCGACTCGCCAATTGCCGCAAAACCTGAACGCCACACTACGCCAGACCCGTGAGACCTTAGAGGGTTTCTCCCCCGGCTCGCAGGGTTATCGCGAACTCAACGATACCCTCTCGCGACTCGAATCGTTGATGCGCGACCTGCAACCCTTCGCCCGTACATTGAGCGAAGAGCCCAACGCCTTGATTTTTGACAGCAAAGACATTCCAGATCCGCAACCGAAGGCCCCGCAATGATGACCGAGACGACCTTTGCCTGTACGCGACGCCCGGTACGCCTGATACGACTTCTCGTCATCGTCGGGCTGGGGCTTATCACGATGGTGCTGGCCGGTTGTGCCAGCCAAGGCATCGAGCAGTCCCGCTATACATTGCCCAGCGAAGTAAAAGATGTCGACGTCGCCGGCAACTTCAGGGGGAGCGTATGGCTCGCGCCACCCAACATGGCCAGCTACCTGAAGGACGGCGGCATCGTCATGCAACTCGGTGAACTTCGTATCCACCAGGCCCGCCACCATCTTTGGGCCGAGCCCCTGGCTCGCCAGTTGCAAGAGCGCATGCGCCGACATCTCGCTCAGGCCTTGCCCAATGCCGAGGTGCTACTTCGCGGCCAGCCCGCCGCGGCGCCCTCGCCGGCGCTGCATGTCCAGCTCGACGTCGACCGATTTCAGGGCCGCGACGACGGCATGGCCGTGGTCAGCGGCGAGTGGCGTATCCGCGACGATCAAGACCGCACGCTGTCGCGCGAGTCCTTCAAGATCGCGCGCCCGCTGGGAGACGATGGCTACCCCGCCCTGGTAAGGGCGTTGGGCGCGGCCTGGAGGACTCTCGGCGACCGCCTGGCTGAGACCCTGGCAGAGGTGGACGTCAAGACGGAGACACACTGACGCCGCGAACGTTATAAGCAGGTAGACGTTTATAGCGGAATGATCCTTGTACTCGCCCCGCCCGGCCCCCATTATCGCTTCCGCCATTGTTACAATGAGATACTTTTCCCATGCCCTTCTCACGGATACCGGAAGCCGAAAATGCCGAAGGCCTGCTGGGTGACCATGGTGTCTCGATCAACACGCACAAAGCCTTGCGACGTCTGCGTAGATTGGTCGATAGCTGGCCCGACGGCGTTCTGGTGTGCGATGTCGGAAGCTTGTGTATCTACGAATGGAATAGCACCGCGCGCCACCTGATCGACGCGCGAGGTGCCGCCATCAAAGGCTCGCGATTGCCGCAATGGTTTCTTTCCAGCGATCGACGCATTTTGCAGCGGCGCATCCGCCACGAGCTTGCCGAGCAAGGCGACACGCTGCGACACAACCTGACGCTGCATAACGATACGCCGGTCGAGATCACCCTTGTGCCGATGCGCGACACCGACGACACCTCGCTGATCGTGGTGTTACGCGACCGGCGGCCCTATCTCGACCATCTGCATAAGGTAAAGCGCAAGCTCGCCGAGGCCAAAGAGATGATCAGCCAGGATGCGCTGACAGGATTGCTCAACCGATTCGGCTTCGAGCAGGCCATCGAGGAATTCATGGCCGAGGCACGGCATGGCACGCCCTTCGCGTTGATGATCGCAGATATCGATCACTTCAAGGATATCAACGATACCCATGGGCATCAGTGGGGTGATGAGGCGCTGAAAGTCGTCGCATCCCGTCTCGCCGGACAACTCCGCGACGACGATGCCGTGGCACGATACGGTGGCGAGGAATTCTGCATCCTGATGGCAATTCCCGACACAAGAGTCGTGGAAATCGCCGAGCGTGTGCGACATGCAGTGTCGGCGACCCCTATCGGACTCGCCGATGGCAGTTGGTTGACGCTGACGATCAGCATCGGCGCCACCTATTATCAGCCGGCACTGAGCGCGGCGGCCATGTTCGAGCGCGCCGACGAGGCACTTTACGAAGCCAAGGAATACGGTCGCAACCGTACGGTCATGCTACAGCCGTTGCCCGTAAACGCCGCAGACGAGGAAGAATGAGCCTCAGGCCGCGAGCCGCCCCCTGAGACGTGCCACGGCCTGGCTATGCAATTGGCATACTCGCGATTCGCTGACCCCGAGCACGGCACCGATTTCCTTGAGGTTGAGTTCTTCCTGGTAATAAAGCCCCAGCAACAGCTTTTCGCGCTCGGGCAACTGCTCGATGGCCTCGACCAGATGCGTGCGCGCATCGCCTTTCAGCAATGCCTCGTGCGGAGTCGCCGGGGCGGTTTCGCCCCCTGGTGGTTCGCCGAGCTCGGACACGACCTCATCGAAGCCCAACAGATAGCCGTTATTGGCATCCAGCAGCAACTGATGATATTCATCGACGCTCATATCCAGCGCGCTGGCGATCTCACGCTCGTCCGGGGCACGCCCCAGCGACTGTTCGAGCTTGTGTACTGCCTGATCCAGCGCCCGCACGCTGCGCCGCACGCTGCGTGGCATCCAGTCGCGACTGCGCAGTTCATCGATCATCGCGCCGCGCACGCGCTGGTTGGCGAAGGTGGAAAAACTCGCCCCCTGGGCGGTATCGAAGCGCTCCAGCGCATCGAGTAACCCCACCATGCCGGCTTGAATCAAATCATCGAGTTCGACACTGGCCGGTAAGCGTACTTGCAATGCCAGCGCATGACGCCGCACGAGCGGCATGTATTGCTCCAGCAGTGCGTGTTGGTCGATTTTGCCCTGTGCCGTATACATCTCTATCGCCTCGGATGTTCGGGTCGACGCTCGACGCGACGCCCGCTGACATTATCGAGCTTCCGGCCCGATGCCCAAGGCCGGAATAACCCTCGCTAGATGGGCCTTTTCCCGAATTCATCCCTGCCGCGACCAATCAGTGGTAATTCACGATTAACTGCAGATCCTCGATGCGCACGCCAGAACCCGCCGCGCTTGCAGAAGCGGTACACCGGAAACGCAGTACAAAGGGCCCTTCAGCAGACAGCCCCTCCAGAGCTTGGGTAGCGCCACGCCGGGTCGCCAATTCGACACAACCGCGTGGATGGCATAACCACGCCCGCAGTGCGTGCGTCTCCTGCATGGCGTAGCGCCAGGACACCCGCGTGATGCGACCATTGCCGACCAGCTGGGACGTAGGCGGACGCAGGGGCTTCGTGCGCTCGTCACGTCCCGGGGTCGTCAACAGCGGACCTCGCGGCAGTGTCACCGCCCAGCTGCCGGCTTCGGCGGCGTTTGCGCTGGGTGTCACGCCAAGCGCGGTACCCAGCACAGCCACCACGACCAGAACACATCCCCAGGATGTCATGAGCGACGCTCGCTCGTGGGACGTGTTTGCGCCAGCCACTCAGCGGGTTCTACGACCAGTTCGACCGCCAGGAAGCGGCGCGCCGTGTCCACCAAGTTGCCAAGCGGCATGTCACCCGCGCCGGCCGGATCACGTATCACCAACAGTCGCGGCAGGCGTTCACGCTGCGACCACTGCTTGAGTTCGCGATAGGCGCACTGCAGGCCTTCCGCGCCAGAGGCGACCCAGATGCCCCAGTGCGGCGAGGCGCGCTGGCCGGCTGTCACCTCACCGACGGCGAGAGGCAAGGTCTCCCAGGCAAGCCCACTAAGTGACTCAAGTCGTTCACAGGTCGCCGTCACCGCCTGAGGCGACGGATGGCCGATCGTCACCAGACTCGCCTTGTCACGCCGTTGACTCGCATAGGCCCGCAATCCCGCCGCTTGATCGCTCATCGTCACCTCACGATGCCTGTGACAGCGCCACATGCGCCGTCAGCAAGTGCATCAAGCCATGCAAAAGGGTTTCGGGGCTGCGTCGTTTGCGCTCGCCGGCGAGGCGCTTCACCACCGGCCGTGCATCCTCCGCCCAGCCCTCGTCGCTTAAATCCATACGTAGCGCCAAAGCCGCCAACTGAGCCGCCAAATAGACACGCAATTCACAATCCAGCGACGCCCCCAGCTGTTGCCAGGCGGTACGCATCAAGCGCATCAGATCGTCCTGTTCGAGCTGCCGATAGATGAAGGCGCGCATGTCGATATCCAACGCATCGCCCCTGCGCCCCAGCCAATGGTACACGCCCCGCCGGCGACCGCTTTCGGGGTCGTGACTCGCCGCGATCCATAGCTGCAGATCATCCGCCTCGGCTTCGGCCAAGGACACGGGTAAACACGATAATGTCACGCGACGCGCGCGTCCGCGTAGGCGGCAGGTATGCTGGCCACATGACGCGGCCAAATCGCCCAGTTCGCCTATTGCCAGACGTTCACCGGCATGCCAGACACGCTGCTGCACGCGTGCGCGTGCCAGCCAGGGGCTGTCTGTCTCGCGCAGCTGTTGCCTCACCTCAGTGTCAGGCACGCGTGCGAATACATGCCAATGACTGCCCAGGTGGCGACGCGCCAGGGTCAAACGTTGCGTATCGGATGGCGGCCAGCGGTGCAGGGGCCACGCCATGGGTAACACATCGCCGTTGGCATCCAGCGGCAGCATTGGCGCCACCCAGTCCATCCCCCGCGGCCTCCCGCTGGGCCAGAACAGACCGGTGGCCTCAGCCTCGCACCATGCCTTGACCATCGGCGGCGGCGCCAGATGCGACTCGAGCCAAGTTTGCTGCATGCTACGCGGCGACTCGCCACGGCGCCAAGCAGCGGCAAGCAACGCCATACCCGGTACGTCGCGCTGCAGTGCCTCCACCACCCGCGTCAACCGGTGACGTTGCGCCAAGAGGTCACGCGATAATGCCTGCAAGCCCTGTCCGGAGTCGGTGGGCCGCAGCATGTCGGTAAGCACGTTTTCATCGAAGGTGAACGGCGAACCCTGCCCCACGGCCAAGGCCTCATCCAATAATGCCGGCGCTTCAGCCAGGCGCATGTCTTCAGGCACACGCTGACCATGGGACACGTAATATAGCCGCAGTCCGTGACGCATGACGACATCCAGCGCGGCTCCCAGGCGGGGCGCCTCGTCCACCTTGGTCAACAGACATCCATATAATGGTGCCCCCGCGTCGCGAGAGGCACGTTGATAGGTGTCGACGACTTCCTCGAGCGTATCGCCATGGCTGGCCGCGTTTAGTAACAGCAGACGCCGCACTGGACGCCCCGCACCGCCGAGACGCGCGATCTGCCCTGCCACGCGCTGATCGCGCTGACTCATGCCCACGGTATCGACGATCACCATGCGCTTGCCTTCAAGCGCCGACAACAGCCCTTCGAGGTCGTCTTCGTGGTGCACCGCATGCACATCGACCCCCAACAGACGCGCATAGATACGCAACTGCTCATGCGCACCGATACGATAATCATCGGTCGTCACCAGTGCCACGTCGTCCCCACCGAAGCGCATCACGTAGCGTGCGGCGAACTTGGCGGTGGTAGTGGTCTTGCCCACGCCGGTCGGCCCCACCAACGCAAACACGCCGCCGGTCTCGAGCATCGTTGCTTCGTCATCGAGTACCTCGAGACGCATTTCCAATTGACGCCGGCTCCAGGCCAGCAAGCGCGGATCATCGGCCTCGACGTCGGTGAACTCGTCAGGCAGCGTCTCTAGCATTTCGCGCACCAGTCGTGCGCTGAAGCCGGCAGTAATCAAACGCTGGCGCAGAACGCCACGCACCCCGGGGCGTGCACTGCGCGGGCGCGGTGTCTCGGCAATATGCGACATCAGCAGTTCGCGCATGGCCTGCATCTCGGCGTACAGGCGATCCTGCCCCGGCGCGGGCGATGCGTCGCTCATGGGCGGGGACGCCGAATCTGCAGGTGCTGTTCTAGTCTCGGCCTGCTCGACCAGTGACGACTGTGCCTCTTCGGCCACCGCCACGACCTCGACGCCATCCTCCACACGCCGATTGGAAACAATCAGCGCGTCGTCTCCCAGTGCGTCTCGCACCTGCCGCATCGCCTCGCGGCTATTGACACCGAGAAAGCGCATCACGCTCATGAACGGGCTCCGATGTGGGTGGTGACACGCAAGGTGCGGTCATCAGGAATTTCGGCATTGGACATCACCACCAGATGGGTGATACGCCGACGCAGGAAGCGGGCCAGCAAGGCGCGCAAGCTATGCTGGACGACCAGCACCGCCGGCTCGCCACGCCCTTCCTGTTGCTCCACGGCGGCCACCGACTGTTCCATGAGCGTGTCGGCCAGCCCCGGTTCCAGGCCACCACCGTTGCTCAGTGCTTGGGTGAGGACCTGTTCGAGATTGGCTTCCAGACCGATGACATGCATCTCCTGGTCCCCTGGGAACCACTGCTGGGTGATCGAGCGTCCCAACGCCACACGCACCATGGCGGTCAACTCATGGGGATCGGCCTGCTGTGGCGCATACTCGGCCAGCGTATCGAGGATGGTGCGCATATCGCGAATCGAGACTTCTTCGGCGAGCAGGTTCTGCAGAATACGCTGCATCGCGGTCAGGGTCAGCAGCTTGGGCACCACGTCCTCGACCAGCGATTTGTTCTCGGCGGCGATCTTATCGAGCAATTGCTGCACTTCCTGACGTCCCAGCATGTCATTGGCGTGGCGATGCAGCAGGTGGTTGAGATGCGTGGCCACCACAGTACTCGCGTCGACCACGGTGTAACCGTAAACCTGAGCGCGTTCACGCTGCGCAGCGTCGATCCATACGGCGGGCAAACCGAAGGCTGGATCCTGGGTCACAGTGCCTTCCACCTTGCCCGACACTTGCCCCGGGTCGATGGCCAACCATTGCCCCGGATGCGCATCGGCGCGTCCCACCTCAACGCCCTTGAGCGTGATGACGTAGGTCGACGGCCCCAACTCGAGGTTGTCGCGAATATGCACCACCGGTGGCAGAAAGCCGACATCCTGGGCGAATTTCTTGCGCACGCTCTTGATACGCCCCAGCAACTCACCCTTCTGGCGATGGTCGACGAGCGGAATCAAGCGGTGGCCGACTTCAAGACCCAGCGTGTCGACCAGTTGCACATCATCCCAGCTAGCTTCCGGCACTTCCGGCTGTGGGGGCGGTGTCTGGGGCGATGCTTCCGGGGTATCTTGTTGTTGTTTGCGACGCCACATCCACCAGGCCAGGCCGCCAAGCAACGCGGTAAACAGCAAGAAGACTACGTTGGGCATCCCTGGCACGAGGCCCAGCAGCCCCATGACACCCGCCGCCAGCATCAATACCTGTGGGTTATTGAATAACTGGCTGATCAGTTGCTGGCCGACGTCCTGTTCGGTATTGACGCGCGAGACGGTGACACCCGCTGCCGTGGAAATCACCAGCGCCGGGATCTGCGCCACCAGACCGTCGCCGATGGTCAGCAGGGTATAAGTATGGGCGGCTTCGGAAAAGCTCAGGCTGTGTTGCGCCATGCCGATCACCAGGCCGCCGATCAAGTTGATCATCATGATGATGATGCCGGCGATGGCATCCCCGCGCACGAACTTGCTGGCCCCGTCCATGGAACCGTAAAAATCGGCTTCTTGGGAGATTTCCTGCCGCCGCGCGCGTGCGTCTTCCTCACCGATCAAACCGGCATTGAGGTCGGCGTCGATCGCCATCTGTTTGCCGGGCAGGGCATCCAGCGTAAAGCGCGCGCCGACCTCGGCGATACGCCCGGCCCCCTTGGTGATGACCATGAAGTTGATCACCACCAGGATCAGGAAGACGACCAGACCGACGGCGAAATTGCCCCCGATCAGGAATTCGCCGAACGCCTGGATCACCTTGCCGGCTGCATCGCCACCCTCGTGGCCTTCCATCAAGACCACGCGCGTGGAGGCGACGTTCAACGACAACCGCAATAGGGTCGAAAACAACAAGACCGCCGGGAAGGCTGCGAAGTCGAGCGGCTTCTGCGTGAACATGCTCACCAGCAACACCATGATCGCCAGGGTGATATTGAAGGTAAAGAGAAGGTCCAGCACGAACGCCGGCAACGGCAGGATCATCATGCTCAGGATCATGATGATCAGCACGGGGCCGGCCAGCACCTTCAGGCGGGTGTCGTTCAGCCACTCACGACGGCCCCATAACTGACTCAACGCATTCATGGTGTGTCCTTGGCGTCGGCAACGTTTGGCGGAGACGGATCTAACTCGTCGGGCACGGGCAGGTCATAGGGCGTTTGCGGCCAGTCCCCTCCTTCCTCGCGCACACGTTTCAAGCGGTAGGCCCAAGCCAGGACCTCCGCCACGGCGGTATACAGATTCGCGGGGACCTCGTGATCGAGATCCACATGCTGATGCAGGGCACGTGCCAACGGGGGCGCTTCCAGCAAGGGCACACCATGCGCTTCGCCCATCTCGCGAATACGCGTGGCGACCATGTCCGCCCCCTTGGCCACAACGCGTGGCGCCTCCATCTGGCTCCCTTCATACATCAGCGCCACGGCATAGTGCGTCGGGTTGGTGACGATAACGTCCGCATCCGGCACCTTGGCCATCATCCGTCGCCGTGCCATAGATTGCTGCTGGGCGCGCATGCGGGCCTTCACCTGGGGATCGCCCTCGGTTTCCTTATGCTCTTTCTTGACCTCGTCCTGGGTCATGCGCAGCTTTTTGGAAAAGCTCCACAACTGGAAAGGCACATCGATCAACACCACGACGATGAGCGTCGCCACGCACAAGGCCAGACACAAAGCAGCGAGTTTCATACTGCGCGCCAATGCTTCGTTCAGCGGCAGGTTCATCAAGCCCAAGAGGTCGCCGCGATGCCACCAAAGGAAAGCCACGGCGACCCCCCCCACCAACGTCGACTTGGCCACGGCCTTGCCCAGCTCAGCCAACACCTGGGAAGAGAACATGCGCTTTAAACCCTTGATGGGATTGAGCTTGGAAAGCTGTGGTTGCATCGACTTCGCCGACATCAGCCAGCCACCCAGCATGACCGGTGCTACCAGGGCGACGACCGCTACGATGAGGAACAACGGCAACAAGGACAGCAGCATGTTTTGGCCCAGCGACCAGACATGCGACATCAGCACGGCGGTGTCGAACGCCTCACCACGCGAGAAGATGAACGACTTCTCCATGGCCGCTCCCAAGCTGTCGTAGAGGTGTCCGCCCAGCATCCACAACGTGGCCACGCCCGCCGCCAATAGCATGAAGGTGGTCAGTTCACGCGAGCGCGCGACCTGCCCGTCTTCCTTCGCCTTTTCGAGGCGTCGGGGTGTCGGGTCTTCGGTCTTTTCCTCGTCGCTTTCGCTACCCTCGGCCATGGCCCCTCTGACGTCGTGGCAATAGACGCCCCGCACCAAGGCAACCACCAAGGCACCGGACGAGCACATGCATAGAATGCGGGCTATTTTCTCGGGAACGCGGGACGGCCGATCACTGGAATAGCGACTACTTAGCCATGCTATTCAGGCGACGCGAGGCTGAAATGCTGCCGGCGGGCCACCGGCAGCGCAAGGAGGGATCAGAAGCCCAGGCTATCGAGGAGGTCGTCGACCTGGTCTTGGTTATTGACGACATCGGTGCCTTCGGGCTTGATCTGCGGCCCGTTGAGCAACTCATCACCACCCTTCTGAGGTTTACGCGAACGCTCGTCGGCAAGTTGCTGCAACTCTTCCTTGTTATGGCTCTCCGGCGCGGTATCGATCAGCACCTGTACTAGCTGCTGTTCGATCTCACGAATGACATCCATCATTTTCTTGATGACCTGGCCGGTCAGGTCCTGAAAATCCTGGGCCATCATGATTTCGAGTAACTGCGCGTTGGTCGCCTTGGTTTGCGTGGGCACATCACGCAAAAATTCTCGCGTGTCCTTCACCAACTCCTTGGCGTCGTCCAGTTCAACAGGCGCCGCAAACCATTCTTCCCAGCGTTGATCGAGTTTCTCGGCCCCCGACTCCATACGCTCTTGCAATGGCTGTGCCTGGTCGATGGCATTCAGCGACCGTTCCGCCGCTTGCTCGGTCATGGCCGCGACATAACTGAGGCGATCCCGCGCATCGGGAATCGCTTCGGCCGCCTTTTCGATCTCCTTATCCAGCCCCAGCTCGCGCATGCTTTCGTGGAGCATCCGCGTCATTTTGCCGATCTTGTGAATCAGCTCGTCAGCGGGGGCGCCATCCGCACTGTTCTCCGGCTGCGTTTCACCGCTCATAGCCTACCCTCCTCGTGCGAACTTACTTGCCCAGTTTCTCGAAAATCTTGTCCAGCTTCTCTTCCAGCGTGGCGGCGGTGAACGGCTTAACGACATATCCATTCGCCCCCGCCTGAGCGGCGGCGATGATGTTTTCCTTCTTGGCTTCCGCCGTGACCATCAGCACCGGCAGTTCCGACAGCGCATCGTCCTGACGAATCTCCTTGAGCATCGAGAGACCATCGAGATTAGGCATATTCCAGTCCGAGACCACGAACTCGAAGCCACCGGCACGCAACTTGTTGAGCGCTTCTTGACCGTCTTCCGCTTCATCGACGTTATTGAAGCCCAGCTCCTTGAGCAAACTGCGCACGATGCGCCGCATGGTCGGGAAGTCATCCACAACCAGAATGCTCATATTTTTGTCTGCCATACATCCTCCGATTCATTCAACCTGGCTAATCGATTCGCATCACACGCTTGCTACCAGGGTGGCGTACCACCCTGGCGTATGGCCTAAAATTCTTCCCATTCGTTTTCTTCGTGCGCCTTCGAGGCTGGTTTCGACGGTACATGATGCGTCTGCGCTGAAGGCTTGGACGTCGCGGAGGGCGTAGACACCGCCGGCTTGGCCGTTGACGAACGCTTCCCAGGCAATGCCTGGTGTGACGCGCCGCCCGGCAGGCGGAAGACCGCGACAACGTCTTCCAAACGCTGTGCCTGCTCTTCCAGCGACGCGGACGCGCTCGAGGCTTCCTGAACGAGAGAGGCGTTCTGCTGGGTCACCTGGTCCATCTGGGTCACGGCCTGACTGACCTGCTCGATGCCATCGCTCTGCTCCTGCGAGGCTGCGGAGATCTCATCCATGATGTCACTGACGCGTTTCACCGCCTGGACGACATCACGCATGGTGGTCTCGGCGTTACCCACCAGTTCGGAGCCCTGCTCGATCTGAGTCGTCGAGGTATGAATCAGGCCCTTGATTTCCTTGGCGGCCTCGGCACTGCGGCTGGCCAAGTTACGTACCTCACTGGCGACGACCGCGAAGCCACGCCCCTGCTCACCGGCACGCGCCGCCTCGACCGAAGCGTTCAACGCCAGAATGTTGGTCTGAAAGGCGATCGAGTCGATCATGCCGATGATGTCGGAGATCTGCTTGGAGCTTTCGGTGATGCCCTGCATGGTCGTGGAAACCTCCTGCATGACATCGCCACCGCGTCCTGCCGTGGTCGAGGCATCGCTCGCCAGGGAACTCGCTTGACGGGCATTGTCGGCATTCTGTTTCACGGTGGAGGTCAGCTCTTCCATGCTCGAGGCGGTTTCCTCGAGCGAGGCGGCCTGCTGCTCGGTACGCGACGACAGATCGGCATTGCCGGAAGCGATCTCACGGGCGCCGCCATGAATCGAACCGCTGGCGTCACGCACCGAGGTCACCGTGCCCACTAACCCGTTTTGCATGTCGCGCATGGCGGTGAACAGGCGACCGATCTCGTTCTTGCCGCGTTCGGCGATGCGATGCGAGAGATCGCCCTTGGCAATGTGTTCGCAATGCTCGACCGCTTCGTCCAACGGTTTGACCACATTCTTGACCAGGACCATACGCACCAAGACGGCGATGATCACTGACAGGATCAGCAACACGATCTCGAAGATTTCGATCCAATTACTTCTATCGGCGTTGGTGAGAATGGCATTATCGACACGCGCCTCGGCATACTGGATAAAGTCACGCACGCTATCATCCAGATTATCCATCAACGGATTGATCCGCTGGTCATCCTCAGTGCGAACGGCATCCTCACCGGCATTCATTTGACGCGTCACTTCATCACGAAAAGCCGCATAGGCCTCGCCGATACGGGCGGCATACTGCTCACCGGTATCAGTCTTGGCGACTTGCGAGAACTGGGTGAAACGCGCTTGCGCCTTGGTTAGCGCGGCTTCGATGTCCGCTTGCAACGCTTGCGCACGCTGAGTGTCGTCAACCTCCACCGCATTGCGATAGCTGGCCACCAGGGCACGCGCGCGCACCAAGTTCAACGAGGCACGATTGACAGTATTAGTTTGCTGGAAACCAATAGTACTGATCGTATCCAGCGCCTCGGCGCTTTTTTGGTTGGAGTAGAACCCCAGCGCGCTAATGACCGCAATCATCACGACCATGATGGTCAGCGCGATCGTCAAGCTGGCCCTGACCGAAAGGTCGTTGAGTATTTTTCCCATGTCGTCTCCTGACAAGTTCCCTGGCATAGATTGAGGTAGATGAGTCGAGCGTTATTGTTCGAATGCATTCATGCGTAAGCTTTATACGCGTTGTGCGCGTCCCGAGGCTTCGGCGTGTTTCATCAAGGCAGCGGGGATCTCGGAAAGCGCAATGGTATCGGTGGCGCCACCGAGGATGACGGCTTCGCGCGGCATCCCGAAGACCACGCAACTCGCTTCATCCTGGGCAATGGTATAGGCCCCCGCCTGACGCATTTCGAGCAGTCCCGCCGCACCGTCCTTGCCCATGCCGGTAAGAATCACGCCGATGGCGTTACGGCCCGCATTTTGCGCGGCGGAATGAAACAACACGTCCACTGAGGGGCGATGCCGGTTGACCGGCGGCGCATCGTCCAGGCGAATGACATAGTTGGCCCCCGAACGCGCGAGCTTCATGTGCCAGTCTCCCGGCGCGATATAGACGTGACCAGGCAGGACACGCTCGCCGTCCACCGCTTCCTTGACCGAGATGCGACATAGTTTGTCGAGGCGTTCGGCGAAGGATTTCGTGAAGCCACCTGGCATATGCTGAGTGATTAGAATCGCCGGGCTATTGGCTGGCAGAGGCTCCAGCACATGACGGATGGCTTCAGTGCCGCCTGTGGAAGCTCCAATGATGATCACCTTTTCGCTCGATAACAGCGGTGCCTTGAGCGGTGCCTTGTCCTTGGCCGGCGGCTGCTTGGACACGGCTTTCGGACGTGAGCGCGCCGCCGCTCGGATCATGTCGGCGATCATTTCGGTATATTCGAGCATGCCCTCGCGAATGCCCATTTCCGGCTTAGCGACGAAATCGACGGCGCCTAGTTCCAGTGCGCGCAGGGTGATCTCGGAGCCTTTCTGGGTCAGCGAAGACACCATCAATACCGGCATGGGGCGTAACCGCATCAAGCGCTCGAGGAAGTCGAGGCCATCCATGCGCGGCATTTCCACATCCAGCGTCAATACGTCGGGGTTGGTACGCTTGATCAGATCTCTGGCCACCAGGGGATCGGGTGCCGTGGCCACGACCTCCATATCCGGCTGACTGTCGATGATCTTGCTCATTAGGTCGCGAATCAGCGCCGAATCATCGACACATAGCACCTTGATCTTATTCGAGGACAACGCCACCACTCCTTACGCACTGTCTGAAAGCTGTCTGCGCTCGCCGACTGTTCAGACAGGGCTTAATCTTCGTTCCAGGGATATCGCGGGGCCACGCATGAAAACTAACGACGCACTGCCGGGCACGACAAACCAACATGCATGTTCTATCGGCCGGTTACGTGAACCCTGAAGGGTCAGCGCGATAATTCGTACACGGTCTGCCCCCGCAGCTTGAAGCGCTGCGTCAGGTAGGAGAAATTCTCGGAATGGCCGGTAAACAAAAGGCCATTGGGTTTCATCAGGGGTGCAAAACGCTCCAGGATCCGCGCTTGCGTTTCCTTGTCGAAATAAATCATCACGTTACGACAAAAGATGGCATCGAACGGCCCCTTCGCCACCCAGCTACCCGAGGTCAGGTTGAGTGATTGAAAATCGATCATCGAGGCCAGTTCCGGGCGAATCTTCGCCATCCCGGCACGTGCTCCGCTCCCCCGCAGGAAAAACTTTCGACGACATGCTTCGGAAACCTTCTCGAGCTGATCCAGCGCGTAGATACCCTTGCGTGCCTTGTTCAGCGCGTCGGTATCGATGTCGGTGGCCAGGATCTGTGCCTGAGAGGCTCTGCTACCCAGCGCTTCGCTCAGGGTAATCGCCAACGAATAGGGCTCTTCCCCCGTCGACGCCGCAGCACACCAGATGCGCACGGGAGATGTCGCTTGCTTGACATGCTCCGCAAGCAGCGAGAAATGATGTGCCTCGCGGAAAAATGACGTCAAGTTCGTCGTCAATGCGTTGGTGAACGCCTCCCACTCCGGCGAATCTGGATGCTGATCCAGACGCGCCAGATAATCGCTGAAGCGGCGCATACCATGTAACCGCAGCCGCTTTGCCAAGCGGCTGTAGGCCATTTCACGCTTGTGCGACGCCAGCACAAGGCCGGCGCGCTGATAAATGAGCGTGCGTATCTTATCGAAATCCGCCTCCGTGAATTCCAGATCTCGGTCGGCGCTTCCGAACAAGCTAGGATGTTCTTCCTGCGGCACAGGAGACTGACGAAATTCGCTCAAAAGGATTCCCACTCCTCTTCATGTGATGCCTGGTGAGCGCCCGCCTTAGGCGACTCCTGACGCTGCGACACCAGAGAGGTCTCTTGACGTTGCGCTGAATGTGACGTCGCCTGCTTACCGCCACCGTGACTTGCGGGGGCCTGCGGCTTGGCAAGGCTCGCCGAATTCTTGTTGCGGCGCACCATTTCGACGCCGCTACCGGCCAAGCGGAAGACAGCCACAGAGCGCGATAGATCGGTGACGCTGGATTCGAGTTCTGCAGCGACCGAGGCCGTCTGCTGTACGCGATGGGCATTCTGCTGGGTGACATCGTCCATCTGGGTGATGGCCTGATTGATCTGTTCGATACCGCTGCTCTGCTCGTCTGAGGCGGCCGTGATCTCGCTCATGATGTCGTTGACACGCGTCACCGCATTGACGACCTCCTCGATGCTGCCCTCGGCCTTGCGTACCAGGTCGGTGCCGCCTTCGATCTCTTGCGTCGAATTGTCGATCAAGGCGCGGATCTCCTTCGAGGCGTCCGCGCTGCGACTGGCGAGATTGCGCACCTCTCCTGCGACGACGGCGAAGCCACGGCCCTGTTCGCCGGCACGTGCGGCTTCGACGGAAGCGTTCAAGGCCAGGATATTGGTCTGAAAGGCGATCGAGTCGATCATCCCGATGATATCGGCCATCTCATGTGAGCTATTACGGATACGCCCCATGGTGTTGACCACTTCTCCCATGACCTCGCCACTCTGACGCACCGATTCACTGGCGGTGTTCGACAGCTGGCTGGCCTGACGCGCATTGTCGGCATTCTGCTTAACGGTAGCGGTCATCTCTTCCATGCTGGAAGCCGTCTGGGCGAGCGAAGCGGCTTGCTGCTCGGTCCGCGAGGAAAGATCCTCGTTGCCCTCGGCAATGTTGCGGGTTGCCGGTGCCACCACCCCGACGTTCTCATTGACTTCCTTGACGATATTGCCAAGGCTGCGACGCATGGTGTCCAGGGCACGCGTCAGACGGCCGATCTCATCTTGCTTGCCGCCTTTGAGGCTGGCACCGAGGTTACCGGCCGCGATCTGCAACGAGAAATCCAGTGCTTCACGTACCGGGCGCAATGTCGAACGCACCGTGATGATCCCCAATACCACCAGCACGATCAGTCCGAAGATAAAGACGCCTGCCTGCCACAGAAGCATCTCTTGCTGCGTCTCGGCCGCCTGATTCGCCATGGACAAGGCCGCCTGGCGTTTTTCATTGATCAGGGCATTGAGCTGCTCACTGACCTGGTCGCTTTTACCTTCCAGAATATCGTTGTAGGCCACATAGGCTTCATAGAAGTCGCCTGCATTGAGCGTGTCCAGTACCACTTGCATGCCATCGTTCAAATAGCGTTGCACGGACGCATCGAACGCCTTAGCCGCCTGAGTATGATTGGCAGGGCGATCCTGATAGTAGGCATTCCATGTATCGCGAAGCTGCGCCATCAACGACTCAGCCTTCTCGGTCACCACCTCCATATCACCGGACATGGGATTGCTGACCGGCTTATCGACCAGATCACGTCCCTGAGACATCAATTGGCCGACCTGCTGCAAGCGCGCGACATCTTGCAGGCCTTGCTGAGACAAGTCTTGGAGCTTATCGCCAGCGCCACGCAAACTCACCATCGACAGTGCGCTACTGATCGCCAGCATCAGCACGGCGACCACGACCATGCTCACCAGCCGGCCTTTGAAGGTATTGACCTTGAGACGTTTGAGACGCGCTAGAACACCAGTATGCTGGATCTCGCCACGTTCGAGCTTGACCCCGCGACGCTTGCCGGCCGACATGGCCGCATAGGTGCGCTCCGCATCGGCACGCGCCTTGGCGGAGGGCTTCACACGCACCGAGGTATAACCGATGATCTCGCCGCCTTCGAAGATCGGGGTCACCGTAGCATGCACCCAGTAGAAGTCACCGTTCTTGCAACGGTTCTTGATCACCCCGCTCCAGATCTCGCCTTTCTTCAGCGTGACCCAAAGATTTTCGAAGGCGGCCGGCGGCATGTCCGGATGACGCACGAGATTGTGTGGCGCCCCCACGAGTTCCTCGTAGGTAAAGCCGCTGATCGCGATGAAAGCCGGATTCGCGTAGGTGACGACCCCTTTCAAATCCGTTCTGGACAACAGGTAGTCTTCATCCGCGAGCTCATGCTCGCGCTGGGTGACGGGCTGATTATTGCGCATGATACGGTTCCCTGGTGTTCGTTTTTTATTGGTTTGTCTCGGCGCGCTCTGGTGGCGACTCGCGACAGCTTATTGTGCTTGTTGCTCGACCAATGCCATTTCCTCGCTCGTCAGCAGTTTCTCGATATCGACGATGACCAGCATGCGATCTTCGAGACTGCCCAAGCCACTGAGATAATCGGCAGACAACGTCTCACCGAACTCGGGTGCGGGCTTGATCTGATCGGCAGAGAGCGTCATGACGTCGGACACGCCGTCGACGACGATGCCCACGACTCGGTCGGCAACGTTGACCACGATCACCACGGTTTGCCCTTCGTATTCGACCTTATCGAGGTGGAACTTGATGCGCAGATCGACGATCGGCACGATCACGCCACGCAAGTTGGTCACGCCCTTGATGAAATCGGGGGCATTGGCGATACGGGTCACGTTTTCGTAACCACGGATTTCCTGCACTTTCAGGATATCGACGGCGTACTCCTCGCTACCCAGCGAGAACACCAGGTATTCCTGGCTTTGCGTATCGATGGCTGCCTCGGCGGCCTGGGTCATGTCACTCATGAAACTACATCCTCCTGGCGTGATGCGGTTAGTTCGGCGTGCTTGGGGGAGTTGGCACGCTGACGGTGCAGACGATTGACATCGGCGACGTCGAGAATCAGCGCCACGCTGCCATCCCCTAGGATCGTCGCTGCCGAAATGGCCGGCACCTTGCGATAATTGGTTTCGAGATTCTTGACCACCACTTGTTGCTGACCGACGAGATCATCGACCAACAAGGCGTAGCGCCGCCCCTCGGCCTGCAGGATGACCGCGATACACTGGGTCGGGTCCTGCTCGGAGCCGTCGATGTGCAGAATGTCGTGCAAGGCGATCAGCGGCAGGTACTCGTCACGCACCTTGAGCAGTTTGTCGTTGCCCGCCATCGAGTAGATATCATCGTTGCTGGGCTGTAGTGACTCGAGCACTGCCGAGAGCGGCAAGATGAAGATTTCCGGTCCACTCTTGATCGACATCCCATCGAGAATGGCCAAGGTCAGCGGCAATACCACGCGGGTCGTGGTGCCTTTCCCCGGCCAGGACTGAATTTCGACGTGGCCGCCCATGGCCTGGATATTGCGTTTGACGACGTCCATGCCCACGCCCCGTCCGGAGACATCGCTGACCTGATCGGCGGTCGAAAAACCCGCTGCGAAGATCAACTGCCATACCTCGTCGTCACTCATGGCATCGGAAACCGTCAGGCCATTGCTGGCTGCCTTGGCGAGGATCTTGTCGCGATTCAGCCCGCCGCCATCGTCCTTTACCTCGATGAGAATGTTACCGCCCTGGTGCTGGGCGGAAAGCGTCAGTTGACCGGTACGCGGCTTGCCGGCGGCCTCACGCACATCAGGCATCTCGATGCCATGATCGAGACTATTGCGCACTAGGTGCGTCAACGGATCGATGATGCGCTCGGTCAGGCTCTTGTCGAGTTCAGTGGACTTGCCCTCGGTGACCAGCTCGATATCCTTGCCTAGCTTGCCGGTGAGATCGCGCACCAAGCGAGGAAAGCGGCTGAACACGTAGTCCATCGGCACCATGCGGATCGACATCACCGACTCTTGCAGGTCACGCGCATTGCGCTGCAACAGGTTCATGCCATTGACCAGTGGGCCATGGGCGGCGACGTCGAGTTCGCTGGCCGTCTGCTCGAGCATGGATTGGGTAATGATCAATTCGCCGACGAGGTTGATGATCTGATCGACCTTCTCCACCGGCACGCGAATCGTCGCCGACTCTGCGCCGGCCTTTTTCTTGGCGCCACCGCCCTTGTTACCTGGCGCCGCATTCGTGGGCTTATCGTCGGTCGCTGCCTGGGCCGGTGCTTTTTCTGCGGGAGCCGCCGTCTGCTCAGCAGGGGCCGGTACCTCAGGTGTCGGTGTATCATCCTGAGACACAGCAGGTGTCGAAGCAGATGCGGCATCTCCCTGCGCGGTCTCGGTCGGTGCGGCAATCGCCGCGATGTCTAGTTGCTCCGGCTCGACGATGAAGCACATCACGGCTTCGATATCGTCGCGGCTGGAGGCACTTTCCAGTACCACTTCAAAACGCGCGGCGTCTCCGTGCTGCTCTGTCACGGTCCCCAGGTTCCCGAGTTCCTCGACGAGGAGTTCACGATCCTTGTCAGAGACATTCAAAAGCACGACACGCAGCCAGCCACTATCGGCGTCGGCGTCCTGTCCCCCCTGCGCCTGCTCCTCCGACGTTTCCTCGCCAACCGTACTCCCAGCCGGGCTTTCGGTTTCACCCGCCGCCCGTTCGGAGGACGCGATATCGGCATCTGGCTCGCTACCCACGCCATGCCCAAGCTCCGCCAGCGCTAGCTGCTTCAGCGTCTGGCAAATACGGGCAAAAGCTTCCGGGTCCGGCTCGGCGCCGTTACGGTAAGCATCAAGTTGGTCGTGAAGCATATCCTTGGTTTCCAGAAAGAGGTCGACGATATCCGTGCGCAAGATGAGCTCGCCCTGCCTGGCATAATCCAACAGGTTTTCGAGCATGTGCGTGGTTTCTTGCAGCACACTGAACCCGAAGGTGCCCGCGCCGCCCTTGATCGAATGCGCGGCACGAAAAATGGCGTTGAGTTGCTCCGGATCCGGCTCGTCGAGATCCAGCTCGAGCAGGTGGCGCTCCATGTCGCCCAGTAGCTCTTCGGCCTCTTCAAAAAAGGTCTCGTAGAATTCTGTTATATCCATGCTCGTTCCACGTGATCGTGATCGTTAGGGCGATGGCTGATCTTGCCCTTCACCGCCACTGGTGGTGCGTTCATACACTTGCGGGAGTGCATTACGCATCAATGAGTCAGCGCCCTGCGTCGGCGACAACCCTTCCGAGCGCGGACCTCCCGCGCCATCAAGTATTGCTTCGGGGCTAGGTGCACCCATCTCGCCACGGTCGCGTATCTGCTCGGCGGCTTTCTCCGACAACACGACGATGCTGATACGTCGATTGACGGCATCATTGGGCTGCGTGCCTTCGAGATTGACACGTGACCCCATTCCTGCGACTCGCAGTAGCTTGTCGGCGTCGAGCCCGGCTGCCACTAGCGCACGACGCGAAGCGTTGGCTCGATCAGCCGACAACTCCCAATTGCTGTACCCTTCTTCGCCCCCTGCGTAACGCAAGTTATCCGTATGGCCGGTCAGGCTGATCGCATTGGGGACGCTGTTGAGTTCAGGCGCCAACGCTTGCAACAGATCGCGCATATAGGGGGCTAGGCGGGCACTGCCCAGTTCGAACATGGGACGCTTGTCGGTATCGACCAACTGTATGCGCAATCCTTCGGGGATAAAGCCGGTACGCAATTGCGAACTCACCCTGCGCAGATTCGGATCCTCACGGACCTGGCGCTCCAGGCGTTCGCGAAGCATCCTCAAACGACGCATTTCATCGCTGGGCCGCGAGTGCTGACGAATGTCCAGGCGTCGCTCCTCGCCTTCCGAAAAAGTCGGATCCGCTCCCCCCCCAGGGATAGCGCTGGTGCTTGCCGTCGATTTGTCACCACCAGTCAGTGCCACTGCCAGAGGAGTACGAAAATACTCGGCGATATGGCGTAGCTCGTTCTTGGGCACCATGGCCAGTATCCAGAGCACCAGAAAAAGTGCCATCAGTGCCGTCATGAAGTCGGCGTAGGCAATTTTCCAATTACCCCCCTTATGGCCCTTGCTGACGACCTTCCGGCGCTTGACGATGATCGGGCGGCGTTCGGCACTCATGCTTAGCCCGTCCCAGTGCCACGCGTGGAACTTCCTTCTGAGCGAACATGGTCTTCAAGCTCGGTAAACGAAGGACGCTCAGCGATAAACAAGGCCTTGCGTCCAAACTCCACCGATAATTGGGGTGCCAGGCCATTCAGACTTGCCATCAATGTCACACGAATGCATTGCAGCATCTTGGTCGCCTCGGTGACCTGAAGCTGGAGTCGCTGAGAGGCGGGAATCACGAAGCCATAGGCGAGCAGAATCCCCAGAAATGTCCCTACCAGCGCCTGGGCAATCATCTGCCCCATGGCTGCGGCCCCCTGATCAGCCGCTCCCAGGGCGTGAACGACGCCCATGACAGCCGCCACGATGCCGAATGCAGGCAAACCATCGCCGACACTGTGCAGGGAATGCGCAGGAATTTCCGCCTCGTGCTGGAAGGTATCGATCTCGTGCTCCATGAGCGTATCGATCTCGAATGGATCCATGTTGCCGCTAACCATCAGGCGCAGATAGTCAGTGATGAACGCCATGATCAAGGGGTCGCTGGAAATCTTGGGATAGTCGGAGAAGATCGCACTATCCTCGGGGGCATCGATATCACGCTCGATGGCCAGCATGCCGTCCCGACGCGCCTTGGTCAGCAAGCGGAACTGCAATGCCATAAGCTCCATGTACATTGCCTTGTTGTACTTGTTCGTACGCTTGAGTTTCGAAAACGTACGCAGGGTCGCCTTGATCGCCTTGCCATTGTTGGCGGCGATGAAGGCCCCCACGGCAGCACCGACAATCATGAGAATTTCCGATGGCTGGAACAGCGCACCGAAATGGCCTCCAACGAGAGTGTACCCCCCCGCGATCGATGCGATAACAATCACATAGCCGATTAGAATCAACACAGCAGAACGCTCCTAGCGACATGCATGACTGGCCCGTTGATATCTCTATCGGCAGGAAGAGACACACCTTGAATGAAAAAATACAGAAATGCGGCGGGTCGCCTCCCGGTGTCGCGCGTTACGCATACGCTCACGACGACACCGGGATCGGCTTCTTCTTATCTCGCGACGAGGCGGCGCGCGATCGTGACGTCCGACGCAGCCGCCGGCACGGCCTGCCGTGGTGGCGTGACCACGCGTTCCTCGGCCTGACGTTTCTTACGCGTTTTTCCGGCACGCGATGGCGGCTGACAGATACCGCACACGAAGTCGTGATCGGGACTGTGCGCATGAGCAACGAACCGCCCACCACAACTGGTGCATGCAGAGAGCTGCATCATGCCGCTTTCGAAGAAGCGAATGAGCGTCCAGGCGCGCGTCAACCCCAACACCGGCTCACCCTCCTCGAGGCTCACTTGCTCCAGATAGAGCCTGAAGGCTTTGACGAAGGCCGACATCCGCTCGCAGCCTCGGGCTTCGAGCAGGCTCCCGTAAATGTTGTAAAACAACGAGGAATGGATATTCGGCATCCAGGTAATGAACCAATCGGTCGAAAACGGCAACATGCCCTTGGGAGGTGACATGCCACGCACTTCCTTGTAGAGCTTGATCAAACGCCCGCGGCTCAAATCCGTCTCGGTCTCGAGTACTTGTAAACGTGCCCCTAGATCGATCAATTCGATGGCAAGCTGCACCTGCAGCATTTCGCCAACTAGACTTTTTTCACTCACGACGACACTCCTCAATTCGAAGAGACGGACGAGCACTCGTTGCGTGCGCTCGCCATCAACAGGGCAGCATGCGTCTGCCCCAACCCCTGCTCCCGCTGATTGTGAGTCAGCTTGTAAAGTTGTTCCGGATCGTCATAACAGAGCCGGCAGAGCAGTTGGTTCGTTCGTGCGAGTTGTGTCAGTTGCTTGATCGACAAGGAAGCGATGAGATCTGCCATTTCGTCGTCCATCTTGAGACGAAAGAGCGCAGTGGTGCGATCTTCGCTGATCATGCGCTGCGCAAGCAGCAGGTAGGACAGGTTGATATCTTGGATATCATCCAGAAGGCTATCGGTTTCCATATAATTCCCTGCGTACGACGTTATTGTGGCGAAGGAGGCTTCTACGGCCCCTCTTCGATGAGTCTTTTTTTGCTTTTGAAGCTGACTCGATTCTTACCGTCGCATCATTTTGAGACGTTTTTATGAAAAGATTCAACATCTCCTACACGTGAACCAACAAATCCTTACAAAAAAAGGATGAGATCTCTCATCCATAACGACGATATCAGCCATGCTGAATCGGACTGCAACACACGAGCGGCAAGCGTTGCCGACGATTGAAGGCCTGCCACAGCAGGTTAATTATTAGCAAGCTATATAACGCAGGGTGCGTCAATAAACCGCACCCCATCGTCGCAATTCAGCGACTCGAAGACATTCCTGACTCGGTGTTCGAGGCTGCTTCTTCACGCTCCAAGTCATAGACCCAGGCCAGCAACTCGGCAATGACTTGATACAGCGTGGGGGGAATCTGGGCATCGAGATCGACCTGCATCAAAAGCGCCACCAACTCGGGGGCATCATGCACGAAAATGCCATCGCTCTTGGCTGTCGAGACGATACGCTCTGCCAGGTCACCGTACCCCTTGGCCACCACCACCGGCGCTGCCGAGGGATCTTGATAGGCCAGCGCAACGGCACGCCGCCTTTCGTCGGGCGTATCACTCATGGCGTTCCTCGCTCCCCTCTTCGTCAGTCAGGCGCCGCACATCGATCACAGCCTGCACGCCCAAAGCATCGAGACGTTCATGTAGTGCCGTCACCTGCTCCGAAAGACGTGCGAGGGCTGGCCCCTCAGGCGCCGAAATCGACACCGAAACCTGCTCAGAACGCAGCGTCATGGCCAAATGCACATCACCGAGATGAGGCAAGGAAATATTCATCTCACTATGCCAGGGGGATTTATCATTTCCTTGAGATGGCGATTGATCACCGGTTTCTTGACCATCGCCTCCCGACCATTGCTGCAGCGTCATGGCCAGCATGACGCCTGGCCACAGCATGCCCTCCCAGCGCAGTGTCGGCGTTACCAGCATTTCCAGCTGGTGGCGGACGACCGACTGCAACGTATCGTTTTGATCCGCGCCGATTTGCTTCAAGGCCGCACTTGCCAGCGCTGGGCGCTGTTCATTCGCCGGCATTTCCCCTCGTGCCAAAGACAATTCAGGGGACGCGGCTTGCTGGGCAAGCAAGGGCGCATTGACGACGCGATTGACGGCAAACGCGGGGCGTAAGGAGGTAAGTGTCGGTAGCGCCGTCTCGGCCATGGCTGAGCGATAGGCAGTCGGCCCCGCATCCGACAGACGCGCCGCATGAGTCACCGGATCGGCACCAAGGCCCGCCGTCCCCAGCATGCGCGGCGCCAATGCCATCTGAGGTTCACGCGCCAAGGCAGCCGTCGACCATTCGCCCTTCAACCAGCGCGCCAGATGCGACTCGTAAAACACGCCGCTGTGTTGAATATTTTGCTGCAATTGAGAAGCCAGAAACCTCGGCGAGGCATCGCCTTGCTGGAGCAATGGCTGCGGTGAGGTAATCGATGAAGGTGGTGCAGGAAAGCGTGCCAACACATCGGCAATGGTACGCGCGGCGGTACTAAAATGCGTAGTGGATGAATGGGGAGTTGCCGAATTTTCCCCTGCTTTGCCTGACGACACGCCCAGCTCGGGAGACATAGGCGTCTTCGTCGGCGCAAATTCGGCTTGCGAGGAGCCGCGCTGCTGAAGCCCGCCGCCCTCACGGCTGAATGCCTCAATGGCATTACCGTAGGCCACCGGCTTGACCGGCGCCGGCAAATCGCTCGTTCGCAACGCATCTACCCGTTGCCCCAGTACCTGATGGAGCAAGGTGTCGATGATGGGCGTGATGCCGCTCACGTGCGCCCTTCAGTGCCCCGAGAGGGGCGTGTACGCTGCGATAATGAGCCCTGCCCTTGATTGTAGGCACGCACCAACGCTTGCTGGCGCCGAGAGCTACCAATCAATTGCGTAAGCTCCTCGCAACGCGCCTCTAGCTGGTCTCGAATGGCGCGGTCGTGCTCAAGAATCTCCTCGATCATCCGCGCGCAGTACTGACGCTCTTGCGCATTGAGCCGATCGCCTCGAGGCATGCGCCGCAACGTCTCGACATCGTCCACGTAGAGAGCACGCTGCTGGATCAGCGTATCCCACTCCTGGTGATGCGCGCTTTCACGCATCGCCCGAGAACGCTCAAGCATATCCTCATAGATATTCAGGCGATCCGACGCATCGTTCATATCATGACCCATCCACTTGTGGGGCTATTTCGCGCCAGGCCGAACCGATATCTTCCAGCAGGTACGCGGCCTCGTCGAGCGCGGCCTGATCATTGCGCAAGTTAGCTTTCAGCAATAGGCGTGAGATATAGTCATACAGGCTACTCAAGCGCTCCGCAATTTCACCGCCGCGCTCATGGTCGAGTGCAGCGGACAACCCATTGTTGACGATATCCAAGGTCTTGGAAATGGCCTGCCCCTTGGCGGCGGAATTGCCATCTTCCATGTGTAGCTTGGCAGCACGGATGGAGGCTTGCGCGCCGTCGAACAGCATCACGATCAACTGATGAGGACTGGCCGACATCACCCCGGATTCGACGCCGACACGGGCATAGGCCTGGGCACCTCGCATCATGTTCATGATAGTTCCCCTATTGGTTCAATTGTGTATTCAAGCTATCGAATTGCTGGGTCAGATAAGAACTCGTCGAGTTCATCTGCGACACCAGCGAGTCCAAATCAGCGAATTGCGTTCGATAGCGATCCACCGTTGCGTCGATGGACTCCTGCATACGGGTATAGCGTTCACCGAGGCGCTCGATCGACGTATCGATGCCACTGGTAGCGGTATCCAGTGTTCCACCATCCTCCAGCAGGCTACCCAACACCGTCTCCAGGTTGGCAGCAAATCCGCCTTGCTCTTCAGAACCGACGAAAAACGCACTGACACTGTCGAGATTGCCCTCGATCGCTTCATCCAAGGCCTCATCGTCGATTTCGAGCGTTCCATCGAGCGCCAAGGAAATCCCCATGTTGGACAGCAACCCATAGTCCCCTTCACCAACATCCCCCATGGCATTGCGCAATTGCGACTCCACGCCGCGCAGTGTGGAATTGCCCAGCAGCTCACCCGCCGCTCCGGTCTCGACATCGAACGAGGTGAGGTTCGACATGGTGCCTTGCAGCGAATTGTAGGCCTTGACGAAACCTTCGATGGAACCCTTGATCGCAGCGTCGTCGCGGCTGAGCGTCAATGTATCCGCCGCGCCTTCATTGGTCGCCGTCAGGTCGAGTGTGACGCCCTGCAGGGCCCCTTCGACATGATTCGAGGTACTGGTGATGGCGATACCGTTCACGCTCAACTGCGCATTCTGAGCCGCCACCGTCTGGCGCATGTCGCCAGCCGCAGGCGCCGCAGGGTCAAAACCGAAGGTCGTCTGCAGCGCCGCATTCGTGGAAGAAATCGCGATCTGATTCGTCTCGCCCGTCTCGGTGGCGGTCAACACCAGACGCTGGGGCGTGGCGCTGCCATCGTTGATGATTGAGGCGCTGATACCGGCACCTTCCGCGTTGATCGCGTCTCGCAAGCCTTCCAGAGTGTTATTGTCAGCGTCGAGCGTGATGGAAAACGCCTCCTCCCCAACGCTGAAGGCAAGCTCGCCGGTACCGAGTTCGGCCGCTTCTTCAAAACCTCCTGAGGCCAGCGTCTGCGACTGGGCCAAGGCAGTGACTTCGACCTGGTAGCGGCCTGGCACAGCAGTACTATCGGCCGACGCGCTGACGGCATCGCCCTGCATTTGGCTGCTGAGCGCCTGAAAGGTTTCGGAATCATCCAGCGCCGTCGCCGCCTCGCGCAGCGAGTCCAAGGCATTCTCCAGCTTCCCGAAAGCCGACAGCTTGGCCTTGTAGCTTGCCCTCTGTTCGGTAATCGGCTCTAGCTTCACGCTTTCAGCCTTTTCCAGCTCGTCCAGCAAGCCACTCAAATCCAGCCCCGAACCAACGCCCAGGGAAGTAATCGTTGGCATGACATGCCCTCACTGAATGGATCGATATTTTTACCACGAGGCTCGTCGACACTAGCGCCGAAAAGACACACTTTACGAACTTAATTCGTACATCGGCACCCGACGCGCAAACTTTAGGCCTGGCGTATCATCATTTCCCGTGGCGTCGGACACGACGCCCATCACCTCGTACAACCGTGGACGCTGGCAATATCACGCCTCGATGAGCGATGATAGGCAATTCGAATCGACCCTAGGAGCCACAGCCACGATGGACTCGACATCGCTTTTCGCCGACTACGCACGCTGGCAACGCTTTCAACGTCAAGACCAGCTCCATCGCGAGCATAACGCTGCCGTGCGCAAACTGGCCGAGTCAGGCGCAATGGCGTCGCGTGTCGCCGAGGGCTACCGCAGCATGGCGGAGAAAGGCGCCGCAGAAGGCGCTTGTTACCGAACGCTTTTCCTTCGCCGACGCCCACATGAAGCTTCCCTAGCCTGTGAAGGCTGGCTGTTCGTACGCCGGGTTCTTTCTGAAGGCGGCATCACCCGCGTACGCGGGACGTTACTGGAGAGTTTCACTCTCGAAGACGGAAGCATCGCGCCCGGCGACAAGCCAGCTCTCAAGGTCACGCTGGATATTTACGATGAAATTCTCGTCCAACGCACCATGAAAATGGGGTGCCGTATCGACCGTCAGGATGATGATCGCGACCTCCATTTCATTACTTTTCTCGACAGTGTACGTGGCGATCTTCGCCAGCACATCTAAAACCTGCTCGCCGGGCTGCGTCCTGCGGCCTCCAACGCGACCTGGCAGCTTAGCAAGTGAGGCAATGCACCATGACGACATCTTCCACACCGCACCTCTACTCCACGCTGACCCTATCGGAGCTGGACGGCGTCACCGGCATCGCTCAACCGCGCGTCACCCACCACAAGCTAACGCTTGATAGCCCCGCGGCACGCCTGTTGACCGATTTCAGCACACAGCGTGCCCAGACCATCCTGACCTCCAACACCATCTCGCAGGCCCTCAACACCATGAAACAGGCAGGTGTGCGCTTGCTCATGGTCATGGGCCCGGATGGAAGTTTCACGGGTGTCATCAATGCTCGCGAGCTGGTCGGAGGACGCAAGATCACCATCGCCATGCAGCAACACGACGTGCCACGCGAGGAAGTCACCGTGGACATGATCCAGACGCCACGCGAACAGTTGCACTCGCTGTCGCTAGCGCAGTTGGAAACTGCACGCGTCGGCGACCTCGTGGAAACACTCAAGGCCTCTGGTGACCAACACTTGCTGATCACCGCGCCCGGCGAGCAAGGCCCGATCATTCGCGGCTTGGTGTCGGCCTCCGATATCAGCCGGTCGCTGGGGATCGATCTCGATCACCCACCGGAAGCGCGTAGCTTCGCCGCTATTTGCCAAGTCATTCTCGGGCACGACCTGTAACGCACGCCTCACCGAGCTCGGCACTCATCGCCGAGCTCGGTAGCGTCTTTTACCGGTCGAAGGAGCTTGCATGCTCAAGTGGTTGCAAGACCGCCTGTCCCGCCGACAGAGCATTGCCATCTGGGTCGTCAAACAACTCGACGACACGACCTTGCATCTGTGTGGCAGAGGAATGGCAGAGGGCACAGAGCGGATTTCGCATCGTCGAAGCGCCTTGGCCCACGGCACGTTCGTAGGGCCCGTACGTATCGGTGAGCATCACGAGGTTTGGCATTCCGATCTCTTCGCGCGGCTACCACTACGCGACGAGCTACGCTTGATCGATGAGCGTGAAGCCGAATATGCCGGTCGACGTTATTACGTTTCCTGGGTCCCCGAGCGTTGCTGGAATTTCCAGGGCCCGCTGATTTCTCAGCCTCAGCGCAATGACGGTAAATTGCGCTTCGTCAGCCACGAAGACGTCGCTGCAATACGCCAGAAGGCTGCCACCCCGGATGCCTCGGCAACGCCACCGCGCCCTTCCGATGGGTGGTCGCTGGCCGAACGAGACGTCGACTAGCTATCATCACACTCTTACGATATCTCCCCGGACACCCGTGACACCATGATTTCCAACACCGTTCTCGTCCTTTATGCCGGCGGCACCCTCGGCATGCTCGACGGGCCTCGAGGACTTCGCCCCGGCGGCGACTTCGAAGCACGTCTGCGCCAAGCCTTCACACACCTCACGACGTCCCGGCGTGATGCCCTCCCGCCTTTCGAAATGCTCGAATACACGACGCCCATTGACTCGAGCAGCGCCACGCCCGCCGACTGGCAACGTCTGGCGCGTGACATCGCCGAACGCTATGCGGACTATGCCGGCTTCGTAGTCTTGCATGGCACCGATACCTTGGCGTGGTCGGCCTCGAGCCTGGCCTTCCAATTACAGGGCCTGGGTAAGCCGGTCATTGTCACGGGCGCGCAGAAACCACTGGAAGCGCCCCACAGCGACGCACTCGACAACGTCGAAACAGCACTGCGCTTCGCCACCTTGACGGATCTCACCGAGGTGGCTATTGCCTTCGGCGGCAAGCTCATGCGCGGCTGTCGCACGCGCAAATGGGATACCCAGGCGTTCGATGGTTTCCATTCTCCCAACTGGCCGCTGTTGGGGGAAATCATCGAGACTCAACCGGTCCTCTATACTGCGCGGCTCCTCCCTTCTGGCGGCGCACCACGCTTCGAGCTTCCCGACCTGAAGTCCATGTCATCTATCGTGCGCTTGCCACTGTGGCCCGGCATCCAGGCACATCAAGTCGCCCGTCTACTCGACGACGACACGGTACACGGCGCAGTGCTCGAGTGCTGGGGCAGTGGCAACATTCCCGAAGACAACGCCCTCATCGGAGCACTTGCTAACGCCAGCAGCAGCGGCAAGTTACTTGCCATCATCAGCCAGTGTCCGCACGGCCCCGTTGCGTTGAGCACTTATGCCAGCGGCAACGCCCTCAAGGATATCGGCGCGCTCGCTGGCGACGACATGACCCCCGAGGCGGCATTCACCAAACTCGCCCACCTGGTTTCGCAGCCGCTGCCCGAAGCTCAACGCCGTCGCCAATTCCTGACCTCACTATGCGGCGAACGCAGCGCGCTGACTTGACGCCACGCTAGCCGGCGAATGGTTCGCCGGTTACACTGTGCGTGCTTCGCCCGGACCGGATCCCGGGCGTGTTTTCCGCGAGTGTTGCGACACTAGCGGGAGGCTACAAATTCTCCGCTCAGGACAAATCTCATGACCGACGTACCACGTCACTCTCTCCGGCCATCCGAGACTGGAGAGCCTTCCATCACCGCACTCACCACTCCCGACGACACTGCCAAGGCCGTGGTCATCTATTCCGGCGGGATGGATTCCTATACCGTGCTGCATCGCGCCTTGCGCGCCGGGTTCGACGTCCACGCTTTGTCGTTCCACTACGGTCAGCGCCACTCACGCGAACTCGAGACCGCAAGCCAAGTCTGCCAGCAGTTGGGTGTCGCCCACCAAGTGGTCGACATTCGTGCCATCCACGGCCTGATCGGCAATTCCGCGCTTACCGATACCGAACGCGACATGCCCGGAGGCGATTACGATGCCGACAACATGGCCGCCACGGTAGTGCCCAATCGCAACATGATCCTACTTTCATTGGCCATCGGTCACGCCATCAACATCGGTGCCAACGTCTGCTTCTATGGTGCCCATGGCGGCGATCATGTGCTGTATCCCGACTGCCGCCCCGAATTCGTCGAAGGCGTCAATGCCGTCGCCGCCATCGCCGACTTCAATCCCGTGCGCATTGCCGCCCCCTATTTGTATGCCAGCAAGCACGAGATCCTGGCCGATGGTTTGTCCATGGGGCTCGACTACGCTCAAACTTGGACCTGCTACCTGGGAGGCAAACATGCCTGCGGTCAATGCGGTAGCTGCCGGGAACGTCTGGCGGCCTTTGCCGCGCAGGGGATCGACGATCCCCTTACCTATGTCGCGCCGGAGAAGATGCCGTAATGTACAGCGTCAAGGAAGCTTTCTATACGCTCCAGGGCGAAGGCGCCCGCGCCGGGCGTGCCAGCGTTTTCTGCCGCTTCACGGGCTGCAATCTCTGGTCGGGGCGTGAACGCGACCGTGCCACCAGTCACTGCCGCTTTTGCGATACCGACTTCATCGGTACCGACGGTCAGCATGGCGGTCGCTTCGAGGACGCCCACGCCTTGGCGGCCCATCTCATTAGTCTCTGGCCTCACGCGCAAGAGGCTGCCGTACCCTACGTAGTATTCACCGGCGGCGAGCCGCTGCTCCAGCTCGACACAGCGCTTATCGAGGCCATGCATGCCCAAGGTTTCGAAATTGCCGTCGAGACCAACGGCACGCTGCCATCGCCCGACGGCATCGATTGGCTATGCGTCAGTCCCAAGGGAGACGCAACGTTACGCATCACACATGGCGACGAGCTGAAGCTGGTATTTCCGCAGTCCGATGCTATGCCCGAGCACTTCACGCATCTCGCCTTCAGGCATTTCTTCCTCCAACCAATGGATCTCGCGCCGCGCGGCGGGCAAGGCACGACCATGCGAGAAACCGTGTCTTACTGCCTTGCTCATCCACAGTGGCGCCTGGCGCTGCAAACCCACAAGATCGCGGGAATCGACTGATGACGCTTTTCGTCAACCACCTCACCCATATCGACGCATCGCTGTGGTCACCCACGTACGGGCTAATGGGTGCCAGCTGGCATGTCGATGCCGAACTCGACGGCGAGCTGGGCCCCGATGGCATGTTGTTCGACTTCGGCGAGGTCAAACCTTGGATCAAGGCATGCCTCGACGGCGGCCTCGATCATACCTTGCTTGTACCAACTCAGGCGCCTGGAATCCAGGTGTTCGATTGCGCCGAAGGGCTCTGCCTGCGCACGCAGTTTCCCTACCCCATCGAGCTTCGAGGTCCGCGCCAAAGCTTTACCTTGCTGCCCTGGCCGGAGATCACCATCGAGCAATTGACCACGCACCTCTCCGCGGAACTCAGCCGTCGCCCCCCAGCCAAGGTCGAGACGATCCGGCTGCGTCTCCGCGATGAAGACATCGAGACGGCCGCCTATACCTATAGTCATGGACTCAAGCACCATGCTGGCAACTGCCAGCGTATCGCCCATGGCCATCGTTCACGCCTGCACATCTGGCGGGATGGGCAGCACGCCCCCGAGCTGGAGCGACAATGGGCGCAGGCGCTGGATGCCTGCTATTTGATCCACGAAGAGGACCTCGCACCGCAAGCCGATGAGTCTCTGGACACGTTCAGCGTGGCCTACAGCGCCGATCAAGGCCGCTTTTACCTGACGCTTCCCCGCGCGCGCTGCCATGTGCTCTCGACACCCACGACCATCGAGCATATCGCCACCTGGCTGGCCGACAAGATCGCCCAGGAGACGCGCAGCCGGATTCGCGTGCAGGCGTTCGAGGGCATCGATAAGGGCGCCATCGCCGAATCAGTGTGATCGAGACGTCAAACACATCACCCATTATTCGCTATACGGAACACCTCCATGTCGTGCCGCGTCGGTTGTGGCGCGTGTTGCATCGCGCCGACTATCAGCTCTCCTATTCCTGGCATGCCCGATGGCAAGGCCGCAGGCGTTCGCTGCGTTCAGCTCGATGAAGACAATCGCTGCCGACTGTTCGGCGACTCCCGACGACCCACCGTCTGCCGGGCATTCGATTACGATCGCGCAATCTGCGGCGACAGTCGCGAAGAGGCGCTGACCATCCTCGATGATCTGGAACGTCATACCGCAACGTTTTCTTAAGCTTTTCCCCTGATCGACAACCTATAAACGACCTCCAGCACAAATAAAAAAAGCGCGACTCCAGGAGCCGCGCTTTTGAACCTTCACTCGCGAACATCGGTCAATGACGTTTGATGTCGGCTTCTTCGCGCAGTGTCTCGATCAAGCCCTGAATGGCCGCTTGTGCGCGCAACCGCTGAGCCATTTGCGCACTGCCCTCCGTACCCTCAGTATCGCCTGCCTGTACGCGGGTCAACTCGATAACTGCGACCCCATCATCGGTCGGCGTCTGCCCGAAGCTACTGCCCTGAGCGGGATGTGGTAGGCGGAAAGCCTGGCGCAATACCGCATCGGGAGCGCTATCGCCATTGCGCGTGGCATCCTCGACGCTCTGCCAGTCGAGTGACACCGAGTCACCGTTGTCGAGTTTCTTGATCAATTCCTCGGCCCGGGCTTCAAGCGCTTCGCGCGTTTTCGCTTCCTTGACCGCTGCACGTACCTGGTTTTTGACTTCATCGAGCGGCAGGGTCGTGGCATCACGATGGTCGACGACGCGCACCACAGCACGGCGCTGGGCGTCGAGTTCCAGCACATCACTGTTGTAGCCATTTTCCAGCACATCTTCGCTGAACACGGCATCCATCACGCCAGGCTCGGCAAGCATCCCTTGGGCACTCTTTCTGGAAACCCAGTCACTCGTGTGCAGTTTCAGACCTAGCTCCTTGGCCACGCTTTGCAGGTCTTCTGCAGCATAGCTTTGGTCTTCCAACGCCTGAACTTTCTTATTGAATGCCTCGCTGGAATTATTGAGACGCACTTGCTGGGCAAGCTGGTCACGCCGCGCCTCGAAGCTAGGGAAATCAATGTCGGTGACCTTGATCAGATGCAAGCCATCGCCGCCATCGACGATCGACGACACCTCACCTTCACTCAGCGAAAAAGCAGCGTCATCAAAAGCATCGCCGAAGAAGCCACGTTTGATCACCCCTAGGTCACCGCCGTCATCGGCCGACGTCGCATCATCGGAGTACTCGGCCGCCACGGACGCGAAATCCTTACCCTCATCGAGCTCGCTCTGCGCCTCTTTGATACGCGCCATTGCCTCCTCACGGGTGCGCCCATCGCCATAATCGACCATGATGTGGGCAACCTCACGAGGAGCGTCCTGACGCTGCTGGGCATAGGCATCGCGCAATTGCTTCTCATCGACGTCGACATCCTGGGCCACCTTCTGCTGATTCAGCACGACATAAGCGACCTTGACCTGTTCGGGGCGCTGATACTGTTCACGATGCGCATCATAATAGGCCCGCAAGTCGTCTTGGCTAACCTCTACCGGCGCTTGCAGATCTTTCGGCGAGAGCACTGCATAGCGAAAATCGCGTGTCTGGTTCTGTAGGGCCTGCAGGCGATTCGCTTCGCTAGGCAGGACAAACGTCGACAGCGCCAGCCCTTGTTGAAGCTGCTGGCGCTTCATGTCACTGCGCAGCTCCCTGCGAAAGGACAAGGGCGTATAGCCCGCTTGCGCAAGACGGTTGGTGAACAGTTCCTGGGAAAAATTACCCTGCGAATCCTGGAACTCGGGACGACTGACGATGAGCTGGTCGACCTGAGCATCAGAGAGATGCATACCTCCGTCATTGGCGTATTGATCCAACAACTCAGTGGTAATCAGTCGGTCGAGGACATCTTGACGAAGCTCGCGCTCCTGACCGGGCGGCACTTGCCCTGAACGAATGGCGCGTTGTACCTGCAACTCGACCGCCCGCTTGCCGATCGATTCGCCGTTCACGGTCGCGGCGTCATTACTGCCGGAGGTAAAGACCCCGACCAGGGACTCGGCCCCGAAGAGTGCGAACGTCACGATGATCGCGCCGACGATCATTTTGGCGGCCCACCCTTGGGAACCCTCTCGAATTCGTTGCAGCATGCTTGCCTCGACGTGATGGAGATTCTTGAAATCTGGGACGGATTATACCGGCAACGAGTGCGTCCCGGTCAAAGCGGGGCACGTTGCGGAATGGCCATCGCATGAAAAAGGCGCACCGCTTACGCGATGCGCCTTTTTGGCTGGGCCGAGTCGACACGATATCTCGCTTCAGACACGGCTTCCGTCATGCGTCGCGCTCACGACGGCCACTCGGCCCCGCTCGGCCGGTCTTAGTTGACCGAATCCTTGAGCGCCTTACCTGCCTTGAACGTCGGCACCTTGGCGGCGCTGATTTCGATCGTCTGACCGGTCTGAGGATTACGACCAGTACGTGCAGCACGCTCCTTGACAGAGAATGTGCCGAAGCCGACCAGTGCGACGGAATCGCCCTTTTTCAGACTATCGGAGACGGTCTCGACCATGGCGTCGAGCGCACGGCCTGCAGCCGCCTTGGGAATGTCGGCAGATGCAGCAATGGCTTCGATCAGCTCGGACTTGTTCACACTTCACCCCTTGACTGTTTCGGTAATGACTGGAAATCGGCGCGAAACTTCCACTTCCTGAAGCGTCACAACAAAGGCTGGGATTTATAGCAATGCCACGAAACTCTTGTCAAGAAAGCTTCGCGCCGAGCCGCGCCATGCGCGGTTTTATACCGCGACATGGCCGCTAAATTCTGTCAATGCGTGCTGATATTGGAACGCGAGGGCTGATCAGTCTCCGTTAAGGAGTCACTGGTTTCAACCTCTGCCTTTCCGACCAGCGCCGCGTCGAGAACTTCATCGATCCATTTCATGGGCCGGATATCCAAAGCATCCTTGATATTATCCGGCACTTCCTTGAGATCCCGGCGATTTTCCTCCGGTATTAGCACCGTCTTTATACCACCGCGTCGCGCCGCCAGCAATTTCTCCTTGAGACCACCGATCGGCATCACCTCGCCCCGCAGGTTGACTTCGCCGGTCATGGCCACGTCACAACGAACCGGGCGCGCGGTATACGCCGACACCATCGCAGTCACCATGGCGATACCCGCGCTCGGGCCATCCTTCGGCGTCGCCCCTTCCGGCACGTGGATATGCAGATCTTCCTTCTCGAAGCGATCCGGGTCGATCTCCAACGCAGAGGCACGAGCACGTACCACGGTATGCGCAGCATCCACGGATTCTTTCATGACATCGCCGAGCGAGCCAGTCTTGTTGAGACGTCCCTTGCCCGGCGATACCACCGACTCGATATTGAGCAGCTCACCGCCTACCGAGGTCCAGGCAAGCCCGGTGACTCGGCCCACCTGATCTTGCTGATCGGCCAGCCCATAGCTATGACGGCGCACACCGGCATAGTTTTCGATATCCGATGCGGCAAGCCATTGCGGCCCCTGCGCACCTTGCCGTTTCTCAGCCTCGACCCGCTCGCGCAGCACCTTACGGCTGACCTTGGCGATTTGACGCTCCAACTCACGCACGCCCGCTTCACGGGTATAATAGCGCACCAGTTCGAGCAACGCGTCATCCGAGAAGCTGAGCTCGCCATCCTTGAGACCATTGGCCTTGAGCTGCTTGGGCACCAGATAACGCTTGGCAATCGCCAGTTTCTCGTCTTCGGTATAACCGGGCAGGCGAATGATCTCCATGCGATCGAGTAGCGGCTCGGGAATGTTCATCGAGTTCGCGGTGCAGATGAACATGACATCGGAGAGATCGTAATCCAGTTCCAGGTAATGATCGCTGAAGCTGTTGTTCTGCTCGGGATCGAGCACCTCCAGCAACGCCGACGAAGGGTCGCCACGATGATCCATACCGATCTTGTCGACTTCGTCGAGTAGAAAGAGCGGGTTGCGCACTTCGGCCTTGCTCATGCGCTGAATCATCTTGCCCGGCAGCGAACCGATATAGGTACGCCGGTGGCCACGAATCTCCGACTCATCGCGAATCCCCCCCAATGCCAGACGCACGTAGCGCCGGTTGGTAGCCCGCGCGATCGATTGCCCCAATGAGGTCTTGCCGACCCCCGGGGGGCCCACTAGACACAGTACCGGTCCCTTGAGCTTCTTGACGCGCTTCTGGACGGCCAAATACTCGAGGATCCGCTCCTTGACCTCTTCCAAGCCATAGTGGTCTTCATCGAGCACTTTCTGCGCATTCACAAGGTCGTGCTTGACGCGCGAGCGCTTTTTCCAGGGCACCGCCACTAACCAATCGAGGTACGAACGCACCACCGTCGCCTCGGCCGAGGTCGGTGCCATCATCTTGAGCTTGCCCAGCTCCTGGCGCGCCTTCTCGGCCGCTTCCTTGGGCATGCCCGTGGACTCGATCAGTTGCTCGTACTTGTCCGCCTCGTTGGGCGCATTCTCGAGCTCACCCATTTCCTTCTGGATGGCTTTCATTTGCTCGTTGAGATAGTACTCGCGCTGCGACTTCTCCATCTGATCCTTGACGCGCGAGCGAATGCGTTTTTCCACCTGCAGCAGGTCAATCTCGGATTCGATCAGCGCCATCAGGTGCTCGATACGATCACGCACGCGATCCATCTCGAGCAACTCCTGCTTATCGCCAATCTTGAGCGACAGGTGCGCACAGATGGTATCCACCAGACGGCTGGGGTCCTCGATGCCGGACAACGAATTGAGGACTTCGTTGGGTACCTTCTTGGACAGCTTGACGTACTGCTCGAACTGATTGAGCAGCACGCGTACCAGCGATTCCTGTTCGCGCTCGGTCAGCGCCTCGCTTTCACGGCGCACGGCTTCGGCCGATGCGTACCCCGCCTCGTCCTCTTGAATGTCGCGAATGTCAGCCCGGTAATCGCCTTCGATCAATACCTTGACGGTGCCATCGGGCAGCTTGAGCAGCTGCATGATTTCGGCCACCGTGCCGACATCGAAGAGATCGCCGAATTCAGGGTCGTCCTGACCGGCCTCGCGCTGTGCAACGAGCAATATCCGCTTGTCGTGTTCCATGGCCGTCTCAAGCGCGCGAATCGACTTTTCGCGCCCCACGAACAGCGGAATCACCATCTGCGGATAGACGACCACGTCCCGCAGCGGCAAAAGGGGAAGACTCAGGGTCTGTTCAGCGTTCTGCTCCATCGCAGACGTTCCTCAACAAATTCGGTGGATGGGCCGCGAGACGGCACTAATGCCTGGGAAATTGGGGCGCATCCAGCATGATGCAACCGTGCGGCCCGTCGGTTTCATGGCTCAATGGCAGGAACACATACGAAAAGGGGGCCCTTGGGGCCCCCACAGTGACTCGGGCCAGACATCAACCGTCCTTGCCAGCCACCTTGCTTTCTTCCTGCTGGGAGTAAATCAGCAGCGGTTCGCTTTCACCGGTGATGACCGAAGCGTCGATGACCACCTTGGAGACGTCCTCGAGCGACGGTACCTCGTACATGGTATCGAGTAGCACGGATTCGAGAATCGAGCGCAGACCACGTGCACCGGTATTGCGCGCCATAGCCTTGTGCGCTACGGCGCGCAAGGCGTCCTCGCGAAAATCCAGCTCCACGCCTTCCATCTCGAACAAGTGCTTATACTGCTTGATCAGCGAGTTCTTGGGCTCGGTCAGAATCTGGATCAAGGCTTCTTCGCTGAGCTCGGTCAGTGTCGCGATGACCGGCACACGGCCCACGAACTCCGGAATCAACCCGAACTTGACCAAGTCCTCAGGCTCGACACCAGCGAGAATATCGCCCATCGCTTTTTCGGAGTCTTTACTCTTCACCTCCGCGTTAAAGCCGATGCCGCCTTTCTCGACGCGATCACGAATCACCTTCTCCAGCCCTGCAAACGCCCCGCCAACGATAAACAGCATATTGCTGGTATCGACTTGCAGGAATTCCTGCTGGGGATGCTTACGTCCCCCCTGGGGCGGTATCGAGGCCGTGGTACCCTCAATCAGCTTGAGCAGCGCCTGCTGGACACCTTCACCCGAGACATCGCGGGTAATCGAAGGATTGTCCGATTTGCGAGAAATCTTGTCGATCTCATCGATATAAACGATGCCGCGCTGCGCCTTATCGACATCGTACTCGCACTTCTGCAGCAGCTTCTGGATGATGTTCTCGACGTCTTCACCCACATAACCGGCTTCGGTCAGGGTCGTCGCATCGGCGATCGTGAACGGAACGTTAAGCAGTCGGGCCATGGTCTCGGCCAACAAGGTCTTACCACTACCGGTCGGGCCGATCAGGAGAATGTTCGACTTGCCGAGTTCGACATCGTCGGTCTTCACATCGGCACGAAGACGCTTGTAGTGGTTGTAGACCGCCACCGACAGCACCCGCTTTGCACGGTCCTGCCCGATGACATAATCATCCAATGTATAACGGATTTCACGCGGTGCCGGCAGGCGCTCTTCATCGCCCTCGGCATCGGCTTCCAACACTTCTTCGCGAATGATGTCGTTACATAGATCGACACATTCGTCACAGATGTAGACGGAAGGACCCGCGATCAGCTTGCGCACTTCGTTCTGGTTCTTGCCACAGAACGAGCAGTACAGCAATTTGCCGCTCTCGTCTTTGCCTTTGCCGTCAGCCATTCGTGTACCTCGTGATAGCGGCAGCCCTGACGGGCCGCCGGTAATAAATGCATGTCTCGCTAAACGCTACCATGTTTGGTTAAACGCTATCAGGATACAGGGCGCTTATCCAGCATGGCATCGATGAGGCCGTACTCAGCCGCCTGGGCACCGTTCATGAAATTATCGCGATCCGTGTCTCGTGCCACCGTTTCTACATCCTGGCCGGTATGCTTGGCGAGAATCTCGTTGAGCTGCTGACGGATGTTGAGAATTTCCTTGGTGTGGATCTCGATATCGGCGGCCTGACCCTGATATCCGCCTAGCGGCTGATGAATCATCATCCGCGAGTGCGGCAGGCAGTAGCGCTTACCCTCGGCACCGCCGGCAAGCAACAACGCGCCCATGCTGGCGGCCTGGCCAACGCAAACGGTGGACACGTCGGGCTTGACGAACTGCATGGTATCGTAGATAGACATTCCTGCTGTCACCGAGCCGCCAGGCGAATTGATGTACAGATGGATGTCCTTGTCGGGATTCTCGGATTCGAGAAACAACAACTGAGCTACCACCAGATTGGCCATGTAGTCCTCGACCGGGCCAATCAGAAAGATAACGCGCTCTTTGAGCAGGCGAGAATAAATGTCGTAGGACCGCTCGCCACGCGCGCTCTGCTCCACGACCATGGGGACTAAACCGCCGGCATTGCTGATATCGAACTCGTTGCCCATTGCGTGGCTTCCTTAAATCCGGTGACTAATTGCTCCAGTGACTAGAGACCCGGCCGTAGCCGGGTCCAGGCACTTGCGACGGAACGCGAGATAACGCTTAGGCGCTGGTCTCTTCCTGCGCTTCGCCCTCATCATCTGCTTCTTGCTGCTGTTGTGCCGCTTGCAAAGCCTGCTCGTAGGACATCTCGACATCCTTAACCTGAGCTTGCTCCAGCAGCTTGTCAACCGCCTTGTCTTCAAGAACCGAGGACTTGACCTGGTTTTTCATGTCCTCGTTCTTGAGATAGTGCTCAACCACTTGCTCGGGTTGCTGATACTGCTGTGCCAACTCTTCGACACGTGCCTTGATTTCGTCGTCGCTGGCGTCGAGCTCATTGACCTTGACGACTTCAGCCAACAGCAGGCCAACCTGAACACGCTTCTTCGCCTGGTCGGCGAACAGCTCGTCGGGCAGCTGGGAAACATCGAAGTCTTCCCCCAGACCGAACTGCTGCGCGGCTTGGCGTTTGAGTCCCTCGGTCTCCTGCTGAATCAATGACTGCGGGACCGGAATATCATTGGCCTGCTGCAACGCTTCGAGCGCCTGCTGCTTGACGCGATTGGTCACGGCCTGCGATAGCTCGTGCTCCATGTTCTTCTGCACATCGGCACGGAAGGCAGCGACGCCACCCTCTTCGATACCAAAGCGCTTGATGAACTCTTCGTCGACCTCAGGCAACTGCTTGCCGGCCACCTTGTGCACTGTCACTTTGAAGGTGGCTTCCTGGCCCGCCAGATGCTCCGCCTGATAATCTTCGGGAAAGGTCACCTTGATCTCGAGATCGTCACCGGCCTGGGCACCCACCAGTTGCTCTTCGAAACCGGGGATGAAGCTATTGGATCCCAACTCCAGCTCATGGCCTTCGGCGGCGCCACCTTCGAACGGCTCATCGCCCAGGAACCCCTGGAAATCGACAGTCACCTGATCGCCATCGGCCGCAGCACGCTCGACTTCTTCCCACTCGGCATTCTGCGAGCGCAGGGTATCGATCATCTGATCGACATCGGCCTCGGTCACTTCCGCCTGGGGGCGCTCGATCTCGGTGTTTTCGATCGTGTTGAGCTCGAACTCGGGATACACCTCAAGGGTCGCGACGAACTCCAGATCCTTGCCGTCTTCGTCGACGGTCGGCTCTACCTGCGGAGAACCCGCCGGATTGAGGCTTTCCTGAGTGATCGCCTGCACATAGTGCTGGCGCATCATTTCGCCCACTACTTCGTTGCGGACTTCTTGGCCGAAACGTTGACGTACGACCGTCATCGGAATCTTGCCACGCCGAAAGCCGTTCAGCCGCACGTTCTTGGCGGTTTCCTGCAGGCGGGTAGCCACGGCTTGATCGACTTCGGTCGCCGGCACTTGGACGGTGACACGACGTTCGATCTGGGAAGTCGACTCAACGGAAACTTGCATGAATGATCCTCTACCGACTGGGGCGTTCTGAAAAAGCGTAATAAGACGAGGATTCTATGAATCCCCATCCGCGCTGGCAAGCGCAATGCGTGGTTTATGGGGCTGTATGCCTCATCTTACAAGGGAAAAGACACGAAAAAAGGGCGAATGGTCATCATGACGACGCAAAAAAACCGAACGAAGCACCTCGGTACGGGCGTGCGACGTGCAGACTAGCGAAGACGGTGGTTAGACCAAGGAAAAAACCGGGAGAAGAAGGAGAAAATCATCGCTGGGGTGGATGATGGGGATCGAACCCACGACCACCGGAGCCACAATCCGGGGCTCTACCACTGAGCTACATCCACCACGACGACGAATTGTTGCAACGTATTCAAGCATGGGGTGGATGATGGGGATCGAACCCACGACCACCGGAGCCACAATCCGGGGCTCTACCACTGAGCTACATCCACCAGAACTTGTATACGCTCGGGAATGATCCCGACACCGACACGCATTGACCTATAGCATGGCGCGCCCAGCAGGACTTGAACCTGCAACCTACGGCTTAGAAGGCCGTTGCTCTATCCGGTTGAGCTATGAGCGCTTGATAACGCCGGCACAGGCCCAACCTAGAACCGACCCTCGAGAGGATTCGGATGCTGGTCGGGGTAGAGGGATTTGAACCCCCGACATCCTGCTCCCAAAGCAGGCGCGCTACCAGACTGCGCTATACCCCGTCGCCCCGAGACCGCTTGGGCATGGCCAATCGAGCCCGTCGATGCGCAGCGTATTCTACGCATCTTCCTTGCCAGGTCAAGCCCTTACACTCCACCTTCCGACTTGCCCCAGCGCAGGATACATTGACTGCGCCTCCCAGCGTGCGAAAATTGCGCATCTTTCAAAACGCCGCCCCTCACCGGGCCACGCACGCCAAAGGAACGAGTCGATGACCGCTCAGTTGATCGACGGCAAAGCGATTGCCGCTAATGTCCGCGAACAGGTATCTCGTCAGGTCCAGGCACGCCGCCATGATGGCAAGCGTGCCCCAGGGCTCGCGGTCGTCCTCGTCGGTGAAGACCCCGCCTCCGAAGTCTACGTCCGCAACAAGCATCGCGCCTGCGACCAGGCCGGTCTGCATTCGGTGCAGCACCAATTGCCCGCCACGACCACGCAGACGGAACTCGAGGCATTGATCGACTCGCTGAATGCCGACGCCGACATCGACGGCATCCTGGTGCAACTGCCTTTGCCCGAGCATCTCGACGAACGCCCGATTCTCGAACGCATCCGCCCCGACAAGGATGTCGATGGGTTTCATCCTTACAATCTCGGCCGCCTCGCTCAACGACTTCCCGTACTGCGCCCTTGCACCCCCAAAGGCATCATGACGCTGATGCAACAGAGCGGCATCCAGGTACGCGGTCTGGATGCCGTCATCGTCGGCGCCTCCAATATCGTCGGGCGCCCCATGGCCATGGAGCTGATGCTGGCGGGTAGCACGACCACTGTCTGCCATCGCTTCACCCAAGATCTCGAATCGCACGTACGCCGTGCCGACTTGCTCATCGTTGCTGTCGGCAAACCCGGGCTCGTCAAGGGCGAATGGGTCAAAGAAGGAGCCGTCGTCATCGACGTGGGCATCAATCGCCAAGCCGATGGCAAGCTCGCGGGCGATGTCGAGTTCGCGCCCGCCGCCGAACGTGCCAGTTTCATCACCCCCGTACCCGGCGGCGTCGGCCCCATGACGGTCGCTTCACTGCTGGAGAACACCCTGCTCGCCGCCGAACTCCATGACGGCATGCATGCCTGACATACAGGCGTTACAATGAACAGCGATACCGAGATCGAGAAAATAGGAGTGGATAGATGAGCGATAAAGAAATGAATGTCGAAAGCTTCAACCTCGACCACACCAAGGTCAAGGCACCTTATGTGCGCCTGGCCGGCATCAAGACCGGCGAGCAAGGCGACGCAATTCATAAGTACGATCTGCGCATCTGCCAGCCCAACAAGGCACACATGGAAATGCCTGCGCTGCACTCCTTGGAACACCTGATGGCCGAACTGTCGCGCAACCATACCGACAAGGTACTCGACATCAGCCCCATGGGCTGCCAGACCGGCTTTTATATTTCGCTGATCAATCATGACGACTATGACGACGTGCTTGACCTGATCGACAAGACCCTCAACGACGTCCTCGTCGCCACGGACGTACCGGCCTGCAACGAGATGCAGTGCGGCTGGGCCGCCAGCCACAGCCTGGAAGGTGCGCAAGCCCTGGCTCGCGACCTGCTGGCCAAACGCAACGAATGGAACCAGGTATTCGCCTGATCGATGGATAGAGGGACCCCACCCCACATGCGCAAGATCGCCATCATCGGTGCCATGGCAGAGGAGGTCGAACTCCTCGCCTCGCACCTGGAAAACGGCCAGACCCGCCAGCATGCCGGCTCGACCTTTCACACCGGCTACTTGCACGGTGTCGAGGTCGTTATCCTGCAATCGGGCATCGGCAAGGTGAATGCCGCCGTTGGCACCACCCAGATGCTTGAGCTTCATCAGCCCGACGTGATCATCAATACCGGCTCGGCGGGCGGCTTCGGGGCCGACCTCGAAGTCGGAGACGTGGTCATCTCCAGCGAGGTGCGCCACCACGACGTCGACGCCGTGGTTTTCGGCTACGAGTACGGCCAGGTGCCACAGATGCCAGCCGCCTATCTCCCCGACCCTCGTCTGGTCGAGGCCGCCCGGGAATGCATCGAAGGGCTTGGCGAGCTACGTGTCACGGAAGGCCTCATCTGCACGGGCGATATTTTCATGGCCGATGAGGCCATGGTGGCGCAAGCACGCGAGCGCTTTCCAAGCATGCTGGCCGCCGAGATGGAAGCGGCGGCCATCGCCCAGACGTGCCACCTTTACGACTGCCCGTTCGTCGTCATTCGTGCGCTTTCCGATATCGCCGGCAAGGAGTCCGATCTTTCCTTCAAGGCCTTCATCGATAAAGCCGCCACGCATTCGGCAATGATGGTCGAAGCGATGGTCAAGCGCCTGGGCACACCGGCCTGAATCGACAGTGACACGCATCCGGCCGAACGACAAAGCCCGCGACTCGATCGCGGGCTTTGTCGTTGATGGGCCTTCTGCGCTTGCCGACGTTTCAGATAGAGCTTAGCGGCCTTCGATCACCCAGGTCGTGCCTTCGCGGCTATCCTTCAGCACAATCCCCAGCGCCGCCAATTCATCGCGTATGCCATCGGCGGTAGCGAAGTCCTTGGCCTTCTTGGCCTGCGCCCTCGCCTCGATGTGTGCCTCGATCTCTTCCTCGGTCATCGGCAACTGCCCCGCCCCCGTCTGCAGAAAATCGGCCGGCGCTTGCCCGAAGAGGCCTAGCACACCGCCCAGCGAGATGAGTTCGTGAGCCAACGCTGGAGTACGTTCCGGGGCCTCCTGCTTGGCCCGGTTGAGATCGCGCGCCAGCTCGAAGAGGACGGCCAACGCTTCCGGCGTATTGAAATCGTCGTCCATCGCGGCAATGAAACGCTCGCGATAACCCGCCACCACCTCGCCTTCGGCCGGCGTCACGCCCTGCAGGGCGTTATAGAAGCGCTCCAGAGAACGGCGCGCCTCGCCCAGCGCGTCGGGGGCGTAATTGATGGGACTGCGGTAATGGCTGGCCAGCAGTAGATAGCGCACGACTTCAGGAGCATGCGCCTCCAGCACTTCGCGAATCGTGAAGAAGTTGCCCAGGGACTTGGACATCTTCTCGTGATCGACACGCACCGCTCCGGCATGCATCCAGGTGTTGACGTAGGCCTGCCCAGTCGACGCCTCGCTCTGCGCGATCTCGTTTTCATGGTGGGGAAACACGAGATCCGGGCCGCCGCCATGAATATCGAAGGTATCACCCAGGCAGCACGTCGACATCGCCGAGCATTCGATATGCCAACCGGGACGCCCCGCGCCCCACGGCGACGGCCAACTCTCCTCGCCCGGCTTGGCGGCCTTCCACAGCACGAAGTCCAGCGGGTCTTCCTTGGCGGCCTCGACTTCGATACGCGCCCCCGAGCGCATGTCATCGAGATCGCGATTGCTGAGCTTGCCGTACCCCTCGAAATGCCGCACGCGATAATAGACGTCACCGTTGGCGGCCGGATACGCATATCCCTTGTCGACCAAGCGCTGGACCATGGCGACGATATCATCGACATGTGCCGTGGCGCGTGGCTCGCGGTCCGGACGCAATACACCAAGTCGCCCTTCATCTTCGTGCATGGCGTCGATCATGCGTTCGGTCAGCGCCGCAATGGGTTCGCCATTCTCCTCGGCCCGCTTGAGGATCTTGTCGTCGATATCAGTGATATTGCGTACGTAATCGACCTCGAACCCTCGCCAGCGCAGATAGCGGGTAATCATGTCGAAGGCGACCATGACGCGGGCATGGCCGATATGGCAGTAGTCGTAGACGGTAATTCCGCAGACGTACATGCGTACTCGACCCGCATCGAGTGGCGTGAACGTTTCCTTGCGACGCGTCAGCGTATTGTAGATCTGCACGACGACCCCCTTCTCAGCCTTTTTTCTGTGCCTTGGCCCAACCATCCTTGAGCCCCACCGTGCGATTGAAGACCCGCTTGCCATCGCGACAGGCGTAACGGTCGGCACAGAAATAGCCCACGCGCTCGAACTGATAACGGCTCTCGGGCTCGACGTCGGCCAGGCTCGGTTCCGCGTAGCCCTCGACGACACGCAACGACTCGGGATTCAGGTGCTCGAGAAAATCGCCGTCGCGATCGCGGTCCGGCGCCTCGACCTGGAACAGGTTATCGTACAGGCGCACCTCCACCGGCACGGCGTGCGCGGTGCTCACCCAATGGATGACACCTTTTACCTTGCGCCCTTCGGGGTTCTTGCCCAGGGTGTCGAAATCGACACTGCAGCGTAGCTCCTGGATCTCGCCGTCGGCGTCCTTGATGACCTCGTCGCAACGGATCACATAGGCATTGCGCAGACGCACTTCCTTGCCCGGCGCCAGGCGGAAGAACTTCTTGGGCGGCTCTTCCATGAAATCGTCACGGTCGATCCACACCTCGCGCGTCAACGGCAAGTGACGCACGCCCATGTCATCACGCGCCGGATGGCCGGCTACCTCGAAGGTTTCCTCATGATCCTCGGGGAGGTTGGTCAACACCACCTTGAGCGGCTTGAGCACGCACATCGCGCGTGGCGCGTTGTCTTCCAAATCGGAGCGAATCGCGTGGTAGAGCATGGCGATATCCACCATGCCGCCATCGGCCCGCGTCACGCCGATCATCTCGCAGAACTTACGCACCGAGCCCGGTGTATAACCGCGCCGACGCATGCCTGAAATCGTCGGCATGCGCGGGTCGTCCCAGCCATCCACGATGCCCTGATCGACCAGCAGCTTGAGCTTGCGCTTTGAAGTTACCGTATGCGCGAGGTTGAGACGCGCGAATTCGATCTGACGCGGCTTGGCGGGCACTGGAAGGTTCTCCAGGAACCACTCGTAAAGCGGACGATGATCCTCGAACTCAAGCGTGCAGATGGAGTGCGTGACGCCCTCGATCGCATCCGACTGGCCATGAGTGAAATCGTAGGACGGGTAGATCTTCCACTTGTCGCCCGTCTGATGGTGGTGGGCATGTCGCACACGATAAAGAATCGGGTCACGCAGATTGATGTTGGACGCCGCCATGTCAATCTTGGCACGCAACACCTTCTCACCCTCGGCGAACTCGCCCTTGCGCATACGCTCGAGCAGATCGAGGTTTTCCTCTGGCGTACGATCGCGATACGGGCTCGGCTTGCCCGCTTCGGTCAAGGTGCCGCGATATTCACGAATCTCATCGGGGGACAGGTCATCGACATACGCCTTGCCCTCGCGCACCAAATGCTGCGCCCAGGCATACAACTGATCGAAGTAATCCGAAGCATAGCGCACTGCCCCGTCCCACTCGAACCCTAACCAGGTGATATCGGCCTTGATGGCGTCGATATAGGCCTGCTCTTCCTTGGCGGGATTGGTGTCGTCGAAACGCAGATGGCATTGACCGCCAAACTGCTCGGCAAGCCCGAAATTCAGACAGATCGACTTGGCGTGGCCGATGTGCAGGAACCCGTTGGGTTCCGGCGGAAACCGAGTGACGATGGCATCCTGGCGACCGGCCTCGATTTCCTCGCGAACCTGATTGCGGATGAAATTCGGGGCGGAGTGGCTATCTACGCTCATGGGCTGTCTAAAGAACCTCTGTTCGTTCGCGAAGTGACCGGAGGGCACGTCAAAGCACTGGCTGGCGCCTCGACACGGTTTCGCCCGCGGGTGCAAAGCCGCTATTATAGCGCGACGCCAGCGCGCGACGCCAAGTCGCGCTCAGTTCTCTTCGCCAGGATACGCCCATGATCGTTCTGCAAACCAATTACGGCCGCATTCGACTGCGCCTCGACCATGAAAACGCGCCCAAGACCGCGGCCAATTTCGAGCAATACGTGCGCGACGGCCATTACGACGACACTCTGTTCCATCGGGTCATCGATGGCTTCATGGTCCAAGGGGGCGGCTTCGACACTCAGTTCGAACAAAAGCCTACCCGCGCACCGATCGACAACGAAGCGGATAACGGTCTGAAAAACGTCAAGGGCAGCGTGGCCATGGCGCGCACGCAGGACCCGCATTCCGCCAGCGCGCAATTCTTCGTCAACGTCGCTGACAACGACTTCCTCAATCACCGCGACAAGTCCATGCAGGGGTGGGGCTATTGCGTCTTCGCCGAGGTCGTCGAGGGCATGGACGTCGTAGAGAAGATCAAGAACGTCCCCACCGCGCGCCGTGGTATGCATGCCGATGTTCCCGCCGAAGATGTCATCCTCGAACGTGCCTACTTCGAAGACTGACAAGGGCAACGCCGCGCCGATGTCTTGCGCGGCGCTCAGGCACCTGAATACCGCCACACGCACGCCCATGAGGACACCAGCGCGATGACCACCCTGCTGATTTCCGATCTGCACCTCCACGCGGGCCAACCGGACATCGTCCACGGTTTCCTGAATTATCTGGAAACCGAGGCACGCCACGCTGACACGCTCTATCTGCTCGGCGACATCTTCGAAGCTTGGATCGGCGACGACTATCTTGGTGACTTGGAGCATCAGGTCATTGATGCGCTAAAGCGCCTCAGCGACGCCGGCACACGGATTTATTTCATGCACGGCAATCGCGACTTCCTCGTCGGTCACGCCTTCGCCGACGCTGCCGGCGCCACCCTGCTCGAGGACCCGAGCCTGGTGACCCTGGGTAACCAATGCGTCCTGCTGATGCACGGCGATAGCCTGTGCACCGGCGATGAGGAGTACATGAAGTTTCGTGCCATGGCACGGGATCCCGAGTGGCAAGCTCAGATTCTCGCCCTTCCCGTCGAGCAGCGCCTGGAGCTCGCCAAGAGCCTGCGTCTGCAATCCTCGGATGCCAACACGCAAAAAACCGACGCGATCATGGACGTCACTCCGGTGGAAGTCGAAACCGCCATGCGCGAATACGGCGTCACCACGCTCATCCATGGCCACACGCATCGTCCGGCGGTACACGACTTCGATCTCGACGGTCAGAACGCTCGACGCATCGTACTCGGCGACTGGCAGCCCGGCAGTGGCTGGGAAATACGTGTCGAGGACGACGCCGAGCCGCAGCTACGCGAATTCACGATCTAACGACGCTGGCTTGCAGTCATGACCGCTCGTGCTGCGGCTCGAAGGCACGATCCAGTTGCAAGCGCCAGCCCACCAGCATCGGAGCGTCGGTCAACGAGACCTGGCCCAGCAATTGGCGGAACCGTTGCCGCATATCGTCATCATCAGGGTCGATCAGCGTCAGCCAGACCTCGCAGGCATTGATCTGATGATGCCGATTCTCCTGCTCACCCGCCACACGATAGGCCTGTTCGGCCAAGCGACGCACGTCTTGGGACGCATGCCCCAGCGCATGGCGAACGCGCACCATTTGCAAGGTCAGCTCCGGCAAATACAGCGAATCGCGTTCACGCGCGACCATCAAGCATTGATCCAGATAGTCCTCGGCCAGGGCATATTCTCCCAGCGCCAAGCACGCATCGCCGTACCACAGTAAAGGTCGCTGATAACGATCCTGTCCCGTGGCCTCGGTCACCCGCTCCATGCTCTCTTCTAGCAGCTCCAGCCCCTGCGGGTCGCCGCTCAGCGCCTTGTGCCAGCCGAGAATGCCTTGCGCCGCGTAATGCCAGAGATGCAGATCCGGTGTCGACGTCACTTCGTGCGCGCGTTCGGCGCGTGTCGCCGCCATATGCACATGCCCGAGCTGACGATACAACGCCGCCGCGAAAATCAGCGATAGCGCCAACGAGCCGGGGTGCTTGATCGACTCGGCCAGGCGTATCGCTGACTCGATCTGTTGCTCGGCACGCAGATAATCGCCGCGCAAGCATAAGGCCCAGGCATGGTAACAAGCCGCGGCGACCTGCGGATGATCGGAAAACGGCAGCCAATCGAGCACCATCGGCTGATGCAGCGGATCGATTTCCTCGAGATGCTCGAAAGCATGACGCACGCGCCCCGCCCAATATTCGCAATGCGCCCGCGCGTAATCCGCCAAACGCTGGTAACGCGGATCGACGAGTCGCTCGGCGAACGTCGACAAGCGCGCCGCCAATGCAAACGCATCGGCATGTGCATGGCGCTGGCTACAGCCGACCCATAGCCCCCAGGTCACCAGGAACCGCTGCTCGTCATCCGGCTCGTCATCTTCGACGCGCCGAGCCTCAAGCGTCCCCAGCATATCCTTGGCGTGCACGAAGCTGTCATGTGCCGTGGGCGAACCGTGCCCCTCGAGCGCAAAGGCTGCTTGGCCGCGCACCGTCAACAGGCTGATGTAGCGCTCTTCCTGCGACGCGAGATCTTGCAGGCACTCCAGGCCCGAGTCGGCCATCTTTAACGCCGTGCGATTGGCGCTCAACTTGAGGGCGGCCCGCGCGGCAAGCTCGAAGTAGCGCGCCGCACGTGCGTGGTCACCGCTGCGACGCAAGTGCGACGCGAAATACCCTGGATGCTGGCCGATCAAGGCTGGGAAGCGCTCCTCGATGAGCGTGACGACCTGGTGATGTAGCCGTTCCCTGACATCGCGAGGACAGGACAGGTACGCGGCTTCCTGCAACAGTTGATGAACGAACTGGTAGTCGAACGGGCTATCGCCATGACAGGGCTCGATGATCTCCAGGCGCTGCATGTGATCGAGTACCTGCTTGAGGCGTGTCTCGCCTAGACCCGTGCATTCGCGCAGGAAGGCGAACCGGAATTGACGCCCGAGCACCGCCGCGACATGGGCCACATCGCGGTCGGCATCGAGTTGCTCGATGCGGCTAGCAAGCAGCCCCAACAACCCGCGCGGCAACTCATCCACCTGGACGCGACGCCCCTCGCGCCGATCCATGTCGAGCCGCCGGCAAATTTCCTGCAAGTAAAGCGGCACTCCGTCGCAACGCTCGATGAGCTGCTCACGCAGACGCGGACTGATGTGCAGCCGATAATGCTTGGCCAGTTGCACCAGCAAGCGTGACGACTGAGTGCTGTCCAGACGTCCCAGCACGATGTGCTGGTCCCAGTTGAGCCGAACCGTCAACGCCTCGCGCCCATGGTGACTGGCAACCAACATGAAAGGGACATTGATCGACAGACGTGCCTGCAATGCCAGCAACACCTTGAGAGAGAGCTCATCGAGCCATTGCAAGTCGTCGATGACCAAGGCCAGCGGGCGGCTCGCGGTGATGCGCTCGATCAACGAATGGAAGAGTTGCGTGACCGGCTCGAGGCTCTCACCGATGTCGCCGTCACCGCTATCGCTCAGCGCGTGGTAGAGCACCTCGCGCTGCGATTCGTCCAGCGCCGGCTCATTGGCCAACCAGGTAGCCAGCGTCGAGGCATCGACATCTCGGTCGAGATACCAGCGCAACAGTGCGCGCACCACGCCGTAAGGCGTCTGACTCGACAACCGCGTCGTCGGCTGCCAACACAGGGCGATCTCCTGGCTTTGCTCCAGTTGCCGAAAGCTCACCAGCAACGCCGACTTGCCCATGCCCAGCGCGCCCTGCACCAGCACGCTCTGACGCAACCCGATGACCACTCGGGCCAACGCGTCGCGCAACTGTCGCAGTGCCGATTCGCGTCCAATCAAGCTCGGCGGCGTGGCATCGCGTCCGCCTTCATCGACCCCCAGCACCAACGCGCGCAGGCGGACTCGTCCGTCGGCGGCTAGCAAGCGCGTCGTCAGACGCGGCTGCAGATCCAGCGCAGGCGGCATGTGCTGACTCGCTTCCTGCGAAATCACCAGCTCACTACCCTGAGCGGCGCTCATGAGCTCGAGCGCCGGTTGCGTTACCTGACCCAAGGGGTCAGCCAAGCGGCGCTCGGGCAGATACAAGCCACGCCCACTGTTGAGCCCCGCGGCCAATTCGAAACGCGGCACCGGGTCGCCACCCGACCAGTGACGCTGAATCTCTTCGGGTAGCTGGCGGCGACAATGCTCGTACAATGCCACCAACTCGGCCAGTTGATGCGCCGGTCCATGAGTGCCAAAGCAGGCCAACCCCAGCCCCCCGGTGGCACCGGGCAGCCAGAACCCACCCAAGAGATGACATTGACGCTCCAGCCAGCGCATCAACTCCACCTGCAAGAGCAGACAGGCATGTCCTTGGGCACGCTCCTGCCAGTCGCCCTGCAAGTGCAGGCGAATCGCCATCACCGAGAGCTGTCGGTAGCCAATTTCGTCTTCACGTACCGGGGCGCTATCAAGCGCCAAGGCTCGCGAAAAGGCGCCTTGGGGTGACGTGGGCGGTGTCGGCTGCGCGCCATCCGACCAATAGCGAGCCAGTTGCAGAAACTCAGCATCAGGCTGCTGACCGGACAGCGCCAGCAATTCCAGATAGGCATTGAACTGTTCATGCGCGGCGGCGATTTGCCCCTGCTCGGCCAGTTGACGCACCAAACGCTGATGAAAGGGACCATACCCCGAGAAACGGCTCACCAGCTGTCGCAACACATCGTCGGAAACACCGTCGATGCCGCTCAATGCTCGCTCGATATAAGCGATCATGCGCTGACGCCATTCGCCGCGCGTCTTGACCAACCAGCGTTGAAAATCACCGCACTGTGGCAAATACAGCTCTTCGACCAAATCACCACGATACAACGTGAGTAACTCGTCGATGGCCTCGATATCGGGTGGCGCTTGCAGCAACGCCTCGAGGCGGCGCACATCCAACGCCCAATGCAACCCCGGATGCAGTGCGATACTTTGACGCGAGACCGTCAAGGCCGACTCGGCCTCATCGCCCAGACATTGTCGTAGGCAATGCAAGGCATGGCGTAGGTTAGTGCGCCCCGACGACAACCCCTGGTCGGGCCACAACATTCCCGCCAACCCAGCACGATTGGTCGCCTGCTCATTGAGCAACAGGTAGACCAATAGTGCCTTGACCTTGTCATAACTGAACTGGGTGAGCGTGGTGCCCCCCAGCGTCATCGAAAAATGCCCGAACAGCGTCAATCGAGGCGGTGCCGGGATGTCCTGAGTCATCGTCGTCATACTCTGATTGGGCCGCTACCGCCGGCGAATACGATCACGCTGCCGACGGCACACCGCTGTGGAAGCGAAAGCAGGTATCCGGTGATTCTATTAGCTCGCGCTCACGCTCGGCGAAAAACGCGATACGCGGCGCGATATCTTGCGTGGCATATTGCCGCGCCAGCGCCAGGTAATCTTCATAATGGCGTCCTTCCGACTTAACCAGAGCGCGATAGAATTTGGCAAGCTCGTCATCCAGAAAAGGGATCAGAGACGCGAAACGTTCACAGGAGCGTGCCTCGATGAAGGCACCGACGATAAGGATATCGACCAGCCGTTGCGGATCGTCCTTGCCGACATACTGCCGCAATCCCGCTGCGTAGCGCGAGGCGCTGAGTTGGCGATAGCGCACGCCACGCTCGCGCATCAAGGTCACCACCTGTTCGAAATGCAGCAGTTCCTCGCGGGCCAACTGCGACATCTTGGTCAGCAACTCGGTATGCTCGACATAGCGATACATCAGATTCATCGCCGTGGAGGCCGCCTTTTTCTCGCATTGAGCGTGATCGATGAGCAATAACGACGGATGCGCCAGCGCTGCCTGAACCCAGGCATCCGGAGTCGCGCAGGGCAAGAAGTTCACTAGTTCCTGGGGTAGCAAGGCGTTTGCGTCAGTGGACATGGTTTCTTCTATCAGATGAAAGGGTCAGAAAAGTTAAACGGAAGGCGCGGTCGGCGCGGTCGTCAGGCGGTGGAGCCCCTCCTGCATCAGCGCTTCCTGCAGCGCCGCGTACAAGGCATCGGGCGCGAGTCGAGCGACGCTTGCGTGGCGTCTCAGTCCATAGCGACTCATGTCCTGCATGCGCGTACGCCCCACGCGAAGCAGTTCCACGGCGCGTGACAATGATGGCTGCTCGCTGCGAAAGCGAATCCGGTGACGGATCAATTGCGCCTCCAAGCATGCCGAGTCGTCGACATGCAGGAAGCGCGAGGCGACCCGCACACGCAGCGCATCCAAGGCCTGCATGCGGGCTTTCCGGGCATCGGCATCGAGCGTGAACCAGTCGCGAATTTCATCCTCTGTACGTTGGCAACCCCGACAAACGCGGTCACCGACAGTCGTCGAGCACAATCCCACGCATGGCGACTGGATACGCTTTGCCTTGCTCTCGTTGGCGGCCATCTCACCTCCCCTTTGCCCGAACACTCATGATATCGCGAGCACGCCGCTACAGCGACCGCCGTGCACCGACATGCCTTTGACCATCCTCTCAGCGCCCGGCACAGAAGGTCTTCTTAACATTGTCGACAGTTTCGAGTAGAATCTCGCTGCCTATTTAGACCGGTGACAACCTGCCCCAGGTCGTGTCCGCCGTGCGCGAGAGTGGAAGTGATCATCGCCACGCGCACCGCCCCGCCCTGGTTTCGATGACTGACGAGGGTCCCAACGTGCTTGAAGCCTACCGCCAACATGCCGAGGAGCGCGCGCGCGACGGCGTGCCGTCCCAGCCGCTCAACGCCGAGCAGACCGCCGAACTGGTCGAGTTGCTCAAGGCACCGCCCACCGGCGAGGAAGAAACGCTTCTCGAACTGCTCACCAACCGCGTCCCACCCGGCGTGGACGAAGCCGCTTACGTCAAGGCCGGCTTCCTTACCGCCATCGCCAAAGGCGAGGCGACGTCTCCGCTGATCGACAAGACGCACGCGGTCAAGCTGTTGGGCACCATGCAAGGCGGCTACAACATCGCCACCCTGGTCGAACTCCTCGACGATGACGCCCTCGCCCAGGAAGCCGGTGAGCAGCTCAAGCACACCCTGTTGATGTTCGATGCCTTCCACGATGTCGCCGAGCGCGCGAAAAATGGCAACGCCACCGCTCAGAGCGTGCTCGAATCCTGGGCCGCGGCCGAGTGGTTCCTGGCCAAGCCGGCCCCCGCGGAAAAGGTCACGCTGAGCGTTTTCAAGGTGCCGGGCGAAACCAACACCGACGATCTCTCGCCGGCACCGGACGCCTGGTCGCGCCCGGATATCCCGCTGCACGCCAATGCCATGCTCAAGAATCCGCGTGAGGGCATTACGCCGGAAGCGCCGGGCAACAAGGGCCCCATCGCGCAGATCGACGAGGTCAAGGCAAAAGGCTTCCCGGTCGCCTATGTCGGCGATGTCGTGGGCACCGGTTCGTCGCGCAAGTCAGCCACCAATTCCGTGTTGTGGTTCTTCGGCGACGACATTCCCAATGTACCCAACAAGCGTTCCGGCGGCTTCGTGTTCGGCGGCAAGATCGCCCCGATCTTCTTCAACACCATGGAAGATGCCGGTGCCCTGCCTATCGAGATGGATGTCTCCAAGCTCGAGATGGGCGACGTCATCGATGTCTATCCTTATGAAGGCAAGGTGACGCGCCACGGCAGCGACGAAGTCGTCTCCACCTTCGAGCTCAAGACCCAGGTCATCCTCGATGAGGTGCGCGCCGGCGGCCGCATTCCATTGATCGTGGGCCGGGGTCTGACCGAGAAAGCGCGCACCGAACTCGGCTTACCCGGCTCAGAGGTCTTCCGCAAGCCCGAACAACCCATCGATACCGGCAAGGGCTTCACCTTGGCGCAGAAGATGGTCGGCAAAGCCTGTGGCATGGACGGCGTACGCCCGGGAATGTACTGCGAACCCAAGATGACCACCGTCGGCTCGCAGGACACCACCGGCCCGATGACCCGCGATGAACTCAAGGACCTGGCCTGCCTCGGCTTCCAGGCCGACCTGGTCATGCAGTCATTTTGCCACACCGCCGCTTACCCGAAGCCGGTGGATGTCGAGACCCATCACACTCTGCCCGATTTCATCATGAACCGTGGCGGCGTCTCGCTGCGTCCGGGTGACGGCATCATCCACTCGTGGCTCAACCGCATGCTGTTGCCGGACACCGTCGGCACCGGTGGCGACTCTCATACTCGCTTCCCGATGGGGATCTCCTTCCCGGCGGGTTCGGGACTGGTCGCCTTCGCCGCCGCCACCGGCGTCATGCCGCTGGATATGCCGGAGTCCGTGCTGGTGCGTTTCAAGGGCGAACGCCAGCCCGGCATCACACTGCGCGATCTGGTACATGCGATTCCCTATTACGCTATCAAAGACGGCTTACTGACCGTCGAGAAGTCGAACAAGCAAAACTTCTTCTCGGGCCGTATTCTGGAAATCGAAGGCCTCGAGGATCTCACTGCCGAGCAGGCGTTCGAGCTCTCCGATGCCAGCGCCGAACGCAGCGCCGCTGGCTGCACGATCACCCTGGGCGAGGAGCGAGTCGCCGAATATCTGAACTCCAACGTCACCCTCCTCAAGTGGATGATAGACAACGGCTACGGCGATGCCCGCACGCTGGAGCGTCGCATCCAGGCCATGCAGGAATGGCTGGCCGACCCCAGTCTGATGCGTGCCGATAGCGACGCCGAGTATGCCGCAGTGATCGAGATCGACATGAGTGAACTCGATCAGCCCGTACTGTGCGCACCCAATGACCCCGATGACGCACGCCTGCTCTCAGACGTCGCCGGTGAGCAGATCGACGAGGTCTTCATTGGCTCATGCATGACCAACATCGGCCACTTCCGCGCCGCCGGCAAACTGCTCGAGAAGCAGCCCCCCGGCAGCCTGAAGACCCGTCTGTGGCTTGCACCGCCCACCAAGATGGACCAACATCAGTTGACGGAAGAGGGCTATTACGGCATTTACGGGCGCGCCGGCGCACGCATGGAAATGCCGGGCTGCTCGCTGTGCATGGGCAACCAGGCACGCGTGGCACCGAAGTCCACCGTGGTCTCGACGTCCACGCGCAACTTCCCCAACCGTCTGGGCGATGGCGCGAACGTCTATCTCGCCTCCGCCGAGCTGGCCGCCATCGCCGCCGTCGAGGGACGCCTGCCGACCGTCGAGGAATACAAGGGCTACATGAGCGAGTTCAATGCCATGGCGGGTGAAATCTACCGCTACATGAACTTCCATGAGATAGAAGAGTTCCAGAATGCGGCCGCAAACGTGATTCCGGTCGCCGAGGAAGCCTGACCACTCGTCTCCAATGCTCGCCTATTGAGAAAGAGTGCAGGTCAACGAAACGCCCCGCCAACGCGGGGCGTTTTTTTTATGGGCGTCGCCATATACCAACGCCCGCGTACGTTTTTTAACACTGTTCGACTTGTCAGTGGACCGCACAGGCGCTTAGATATGAAACGCTCGTTCGCGCTCCCATTCCATAGGGGTATGGGATAAGACGGCAGGATGCCATGACATTCCGACCGCCCTGGCGCCTCGCTCAGGCCGACACACAAGGGTACGTCGTGATGAGAAAATCAAGGAGAACCTCATGAAACTCAAGACTTTGATCACCGCTTCCATCGCCACCTCGGGGCTACTGGTCCTCGCCCCCAACGCCATGGCCGCTCCCGAGGGCCTGTACTTTGGCGTCGGCACGGGCTTCAGCTCGCTTGAAAACGATGACGATGAAGTAGACGATTTCATCGAGTCCGGCAGCGAGGATTTCGACACCGACGACGACGATAACGTCTTCAAGGGCTTTGTCGGCTACGACTTCAACCGCTACTTCGCTACCGAGGCGTTCTATGCGGATCTTGGACGTGTCAAACTCAAAGGTAACGACTCCGTCAATACCGACCTCGAGTCAGAAGCCTACGGTGTCAGCCTGGTCGGCAAGCTGCCCATCACGAATTGGTTCGAGCTATTCGCCAAGGCGGGCATGGCGAAATGGGAGACCGATGTCGACGGCAATCTCGGCGGCACCAGCACCGATCTGAAGGACAACGACGGTGTGGACCCGGTCTACGGCGCCGGGGCGCAATTCAACTTCAGCCCCTTCCTGGTACGCGCCGAATACGAGCGCTACGACTTCGATAGCGACTACCAGGTGGATTCCTTCACCGCGTCCGTGGGCTGGCAGTTCTAAAGAACGCCTCGGCATGCATCGCTGTACAAGACGCCGGGGCTCACCCCGGCGTCTTCCTGTCATTTTGCTAGTTCTTCTCCCCCCAAGGCGCAATGGCGTGACGCTCAAGGCATGGCATGATGGCCCCTGTTTCAGCGAACGCCGCACAGGCGAGGAGACAGCATGACCACTATCATCACCCCCGATATCTGTGACGCCTATCCCGACGTCAAGGTGATCGAGCCATCCTTGGTCAATGTCGGCGGACATGACACCTTTTACGGGCCGGTGCGCACCGTCAAGTGCTTCGAGGACAACTCGCGTGTCAAGGAAGCGGTCAACGAGCCCGGCGATGGCACCGTCCTGGTCGTCGACGGCGGCGGTTCCTGGCGCTGCGCACTACTGGGCGACATGCTCGCGGCCAAGGCCGTCGACAATGGCTGGGCCGGCATCATCGTTTATGGCTGCGTGCGCGATGTCGATATCCTCAACGAGACGCCAATCGGCATCCAGGCACTCGGCACTCATCCCCGCAAGAGCGAGAAACGTGGCGAAGGCCAGCGCGATATTCCCGTCACCTTCGGCGGCGTGACGATCGCACCGGGGCAGTGGCTTTACGCCGATAACAACGGAATCGTGATTGCCCATGAGCCGTTAACGCTAGACGACTGATAGCGCTGCTATTTGCTAGCGGAGAATGACGATGCGAGGCTTGCAATGTCCTGATAGGAAACGAAGGAGTTGTCATGCTCGCCACCCGCACGTTGCTGGGTGACATTGCGACCCAATTGCGCGCTCAAGGACGAGCGCTACTGGTTTTTCATCTTTTCTTTACCGTTCTCGCCACAGCTGTACTGGTGCCGTTGACGACCTGGACCCTGTCCAGCCTGCTGCATGCCTTCCATCGTCCGGCGCTCAGCAACGCCCAGATCGCCGACATGGCACTTTCTCCCTTGGGCCTTGCCTGGGGGCTCGTGGCACTGGGCTTGAGTTTTCTGCTGATCTTCCTGCAGCAAAGCGGCATGATGCGGCTGGTTGCCACGCCCGGCCCGGGACGCTACCGGGCAACGATGAACACACTGTGGCTAATCGGTCGCCGCTTCCCGGGGATCGCCGGGCTCACATTCCTCCAGGTCAGCGTCCATTTACTGCTTGCAGTGCCGTTCGTTCTGCTGATCGCCTATTGCTACGACACCTTGCTCGGCGATGCCGAAATCTACGTCGTGATGCGCATGAAACCGCCCGACTTGTGGTATTTCGCCATACTCGGCAGTGGCCTCGCGCTCATCGCATTGTGGTGTCAAGCATGGCTCTATGCGCGCTGGTTCTTGGCACTACCCGCCCTCGTGTTGGACCGCCTCTCCCCGCTCCAGTCGCTGGCACGTAGTCGTGAACTCACACGCGGGCGACATGCGCGCATCACGGCACTGGCACTGACATTCGCCCTGGGCATCGCCGCGCTGCCGGTGCTGTTCAGCATCTTGTTCAATAGTCTGGCATCGCCGTTGATCAGCCACCTACCGGATCGCATGTCGCTGCTGATTCCGGTCATGCTGGTCTACGTAGCGGCCTATACACTTTCGATCATCGCCGTGACGTTCCTGGGGGTCGCGGCCAATAGCCTGCTGGTGGCCAGTCTCTATCGACGGCTGGGGGGCGGCATACTCGGAGTCGCGGACTCTCCGGCGCCCAAGCAGTCGGGCTGGTGGGCCTGGACCGCCGAGGCCGTCTTGCTGGTCTTCGCGTTGCTCCAAGCGGGATGGGTGCTGAGCGATTTCCAACTGCGCGACGACGTCACCGTCACCGCCCATCGCGGTAGCTCGATGGCGGCACCGGAAAACACCTTAGCGGCAATGCGCCAAGCCATTCAGGAAGGCGCCGACTACCTGGAGCTGGACGTCAGGCTGTTGCGCGACGGCAATGTCATCCTCTCTCACGACCGCACGCTGGAACGCCTAACTGGCCAGGCACTAAATATCAACGGCCTGACGCTGGCGGAAACACGTGATATCGATATCGGCAGTTGGTTCAGCGATGACTTTTCCGATGAGCGCTTGGCAACGCTCGATCAGGTGATTGGCCTGGCGCACGGCAAAGCCCGCCTCTACGTGGAACTCAAGCCAAGCCCAGGCAACGAGCGGGCACTCATCGAAGCGGTCGTCGAACGTCTGAGGCGTTACGGCATCGCCGACAGTGCCGTAATTGCGTCGTTATCGCCTAGCATGATTCGCATCGTCGAGGAATACGCCCCCGACATCGATACCACGCTATTCGTCCAATTCCTGCTGCCCGGCGCCTTGGCAACGACGCCTGCCGACAACATAGGCTTGCGGCATACCCAGGCCAGTACCGATGTCGTGCGTATAGTGCATGACAGCGGTCGTGAGTTACATGTCTGGACCGTCAACAGCACCCGTGACATGTCGCGCTACATCGACATGGGCGTCGACAATATCATTACCGACCGCCCTGCGGCGCTGATCGATTTGCTTACCGAACGCGCAAGCCTCAGCGATGGCGAACTATTGCTGATCAAATTGCGTAACTGGCTGCGTTACTGACAAACCGCCGGAAAGCCCTCTTGACGAAAAAGGCGTGCCCGAATGACGGGCACACCTAGTATCGTGCGAGAGATCGCGTCAGCCGAGCTTTTCGCCAGCCAACATGAACCAAGTTTCAAGCACCGCGTCGGGGTTCAATGACACTGAATCGATGCCCTGCTCCATCAGCCATTTAGCCAACTCGGGATGATCCGACGGGCCCTGGCCGCAAATGCCGACATATTTGCCCTGCGCCCGGCACGCCTGGATGGCCATGGACAACAGCTTCTTGACCGCCGGATTACGCTCGTCGAAGAGATGGGCCACGATGCCCGAGTCGCGATCCAGCCCCAGCGTCAACTGAGTCAGATCATTGGAGCCGATGGAGAAGCCATCGAAATGCTCCAGGAACTCGTCCGCCAGGAGCGCGTTGGCCGGCAATTCGCACATCATGATGACCTTCAGGCCATGGCCTCCGGGAAGTGAAGAATCGCCGCGCTTGAGCCCGTTGGCTTCCATCAGGGAAACGACTTCACGCCCTTCTTCCGGCGTACGCACGAAAGGCACCATGATTTCGATGTTATCCAGCCCCATGACGTCGCGAACCCGTTTCAGGGCGCGGCATTCAAGCTCGAAGCACGGGCGGAACGTCTCGGAGATGTAGCGCGAGGCACCGCGGAAACCGAGCATCGGATTCTCTTCACCGGGCTCGTAGAGCTTGCCGCCGATGAGATTCTCGTATTCGTTGGACTTGAAATCGGAGAGCCGCACGATGACGCGCTTGGGATAGAACGCCGCCGCCAGCGTGGAAATACCTTCCACCAAGCGGTCGACGTAAAAACTGACCGGGTCATCGTATCCGGCGGTACGCAGATCGATGGTTTGCTGCAGGTCGGCGGGTAGCGTAGCGTAATCGATCAATGCCTTGGGATGCACACCGATCATGCGATTGATGATGAACTCCAGGCGTGCCAGCCCCACACCTGCGTTGGGCAAGCTGGAAAAGCCGAAGGCACGATCGGGATTGCCGACGTTCATCATGATATCGAAAGGCAGCGCCGGCATGTTGTCGACCGTCGTAGTCTGACAGTCGTAATCCAGCAGGCCATCGTAGACATGGCCGGTATCGCCTTCGGCGCAGGAGACGGTCACCTCGCGACCATCGGCCAGGGCCTGGGTCGCATCGCCACAGCCCACCACGGCCGGAATGCCCAGTTCACGCGCGATGATCGCCGCATGACACGTCCGTCCGCCGCGATTGGTCACGATCGCCGAGGCACGCTTCATGATCGGCTCCCAGTCGGGATCGGTCATGTCGGTCACCAGCACATCGCCATCATGCACCTTGTCCATCTGCTCGGGACGGGCCACGATCTTGACCGCGCCCTGGCCGATGCGCTGCCCGATGGCCCGGCCATCCACCAGCACGCGGCCCTTTTCCTTGAGCTGGAAGCGTTCGAGCTTACCGCCTTCCACGTTGGAGACCACGGTTTCAGGGCGTGCCTGAACGATGTATAGCTTGCCATCGTCGCCATCGCGCGCCCATTCGATGTCCATCGGGCGTCCGTAGTGCTTCTCGATGGTCACCGCTTGCCGGGCCAGCGCCATGACTTCGTCATCGCCGAGACAAAAACGTTGACGGTCGGCGTGCGGCACATCCACGGTCTTCACCGAGCGACCGGCGGCACTTTCCTCGCTGTAGACCATCTTGACCAGCTTGGAACCCAGTGTCCGCCGCAGAACGGCCGGACGTCCCGCCGCCAAGGTGGGCTTGTGCACATAGAATTCATCGGGATTGACCGCCCCCTGAACGACCGTCTCGCCCAACCCCCAGGAGCCCGTCACGAACACCGCATCGCGATACCCGGATTCAGTGTCGAGCGTGAACATCACGCCGCTGGCGGCCGTTTCTGAGCGCACCATCTTCTGCACGCCGGCTGAAAGTGCCACGTTCTCGTGCGGATAGCCACGATGCACGCGGTAGGCGATGGCACGATCGTTGAACAGTGACGCGAAGACCTCGTGAACGGCACGTTTGACGTTGTCGAAACCTTCGATATTGAGGAAGGTTTCCTGCTGACCCGCGAACGATGCGTCGGGTAGATCCTCAGCCGTCGCGGAGGAGCGTACCGCTGCCTTGAGAGACGGATGCTTGTCCTGCAATTGGCCATAGGCCTCGGCCAGGACCCGCTCGAAAGCCGGCGGCAGTGGTGTATCGATGACCCACTGACGGATCTGCGCACCAGTCTCGGCCAGCGCCGTGACATCGTCGACATCCAGACGCGCTAATGCCTCGTTGATGCGCTCGTTGAGCCCCTCGTGCGCAAGGAATTCGCGATAGGCCACGGCCGTGGTAGCAAATCCGCCGGGCACCGTGACACCGGCGTCCGCCAGGTTGGAGATCATTTCCCCCAGCGACGCATTCTTGCCGCCCACCCTCTCGACATCATCCATGCCAAGCTGATCGAACCAAACGATATACTCTTCCAAGAGAACCCCCTCGAGTCAGGACGGTCGCAATGACGACGTCGTCACAGCCAGTACCGCGCGAGGCGCGGCGGATGCTCGTACCCTATCAAGGGGTCTTGCTATTCGCCATTGGTCTAATAGCGAAGGGGTTGGAGTATTTTTACAACAACACGGTATTTTCGAGGATTCTTGTAGTCACCATTCCGGACACGACGAACGCTTATTTGCACTTGCCGGAAAGGCGCCAGAAAATAAGAGCATCCTTTTCCCACGTTCGGACACGCTCATGCCCCGCACCGCCTTTTTCATATCCGATGGCACCGGTATCACCGCGGAAACACTGGGCCGTAGCCTGCTCGCCCAATTCGAGGGCGTCGAGCTCACACTGGTGGTCAAGCCTTATATCGACACTTTGGAAAAAGCCCACACTCTGGCGGCCATCATCGCCCAGACTGCCGATCGCGACGGCGTCCGCCCCATCGTGATCGACACCATCGTCGATCAGTCGATCCGCACGATCATCGCCGACGCGCCGGGGTTCAAGGTGGATATCTTCTCGACCTTCCTGGCCCCTCTCGAGGAAGAGCTGTCGACCCATTCCACGTACACCGTGGGGCGCACCCATGCCATTGGCCGTGATGACGTCTACATGCATCGCATCGATGCCGTGCACTTCGCGCTCGACAACGACGATGGCGCACGCACGCATCAATACGACCAGGCCGATGTCATCCTGGTGGGCGTCTCGCGTTGCGGCAAGACACCCACCTCGCTCTATCTGGCCCTGCAATTCGGCATTCAAGCCGCCAACTATCCCCTGACCGAGGATGATTTGGATGAAGATGGCATGCTGAGCATGCCCAAGGCGTTAGCGCCCTATCGCCACAAGCTGTTCGCCTTGACCATCGACCCACGCCGACTGGCGGCAATTCGCAGCGAACGGCGTCCCAATAGTCGCTACTGCTCGATGGATCAATGCATGCAGGAGTTGCAGCAGGCCGAAGCGCTTTTTCGCCGCTACCACATTCCCTATATCGACACTACCCGCTTTTCCATCGAGGAGATTTCCACGCGCATGATCGCCGAAACCAGCCTGACGCGTCGTTTCAGCCCGCGTTGAACGGGCTCACAGATCCGCCAGTGGATGCGTCTCGGCATCCCACAACGGCATGAAAAAACCATCGATATAGCTCTCGGGGACACTGGCGACATCCGTATACGCCCATTGCGGCGCCCGATCCTTGTCGATCAGCAGCGCGCGAATGCCCTCGGCCAGTTCCGTATGTCGGCAGCATTGCACCGACAGCATCAATTCATCGCGAAACGTCTCCGCCAAGCTGCCATGCCGGTGCCGACACAGCATGCGCCACACCAAATGTGCCGTGGCAGGACAACCCACCGCCAGACGCGCACGATTGGCGGCCAGCCAGGCGTCTTCACGAGGATCATCAAGGATGCGACGTACCACCTGGGTGATATCCGCCGCATCACTCAAGGCCTGCAGATGATCCAGGCGCGGCATGACCTCGGCCTGCGGTGCCAGCGATCGGTCCTCGAAGCCGCGCAGGACCTCTCTTACCGCTTGATGAGGATGGCGATAATCGGCATTCGCCAGGGCTTGCAGCACGTCTTGCCGTGCCTCGCGGGCGATGACGCGATCCGCCAACCCCAGTTCAATGGCATCGCGTGCATTGAGCTGGGCGCCGGTCACGCCCAGGTAGAGTCCCACTCCTGTCGGCATACGCTGGAAAAACCAGCTAGCGCCGACATCGGGGTATAGGCCGAGACTGATTTCCGGCATCGCCAGACGACTGGTCTCGGTCACGATACGCTGATCGGCGGCGACCAATAACCCCAGACCGCCTCCCATGGCGACGCCATCGCCCCAGACGATAAGGGGCTTGGGATAATGGTGAAGGAAATGATCGAGACGATACTCGGCCCCGAAATACGCCTGGGCGGCCTCTCCCTCGTGCCCGGGCGACTGCGTCATGGTGCGGTACAAGGCAACTACATCGCCACCCGCGCAGAACGCCTTACCACCCGCGCCTTGCAGCCACACCGCGTGCACCGACACATCGTCTGCCCAGGTTTCGAGCTTGGCATGCAGCGATGCAATCATCGCCATTGACAAGGCATTGAGACTAGCGGGCGCATTCAGCGTGACGATGCCGATGTATCCACCGTCACGAGTGGGCTGCTGTTCGAAGATCACCTCGGATTCCGTCATCATTACCTCTCACACTCTACTGTGAAGACGATGCGGACTGTCAGCTCATTTCTCGATTCTGTTCCGACGGACCGCAGATTTACATGCCGCGTGGTGCGAAGATTCCCGGCGCATTGCGCCAATAGCCCTTGTAGTCCATTCCGAAGCCGAACACATAGCGGTCGACGACCTCGAGGCTGCAATAATCTGCCTGCAAATCCGGTACAGCCTTGCGGTCATGGCGCTTGTCGACCAGTACCGCCGTCGAGATACTCGCCGCACCCGCTTGACGACAATAATCCAGAATAGCCGCCAGCGTCGTGCCCTCATCGAGGATGTCGTCGACGATCACCACATGGCGACCGGCCATGGGAATCTCGGGCGAGACACGCCAGAACAGCTCGCCCCCGCGCACACCACCGCGATAGCGCGTCGCATGCAGGTAGTCGACTTCCAGCGGGAAACCGAGCCGCGTCAGCAGGTGCCCGGTGGTAATCAAGCCGCCGTTCATCACGCAATAGAAAACCGGCAGCTTATCGCCAAGATCATGGGTTATCTCGTCTGCCATGCGGTCGAGAGCGCGCTCGACCTCCTGCTGCGAAATGAGGCAATCGGCATGCGCCATGACATCGCGCATGGTCGCCAGGGATTCCTGACAAACGGAGGTAGATTGGTTAGGCATCGGATTCCTGATCCTGGGAAGCATCATTCACTTCGCCTCGACGGGCATCGCGAGAACGCTTTCGAGACGATGTATCGGGAGCCTCGCGGACGGGCGCTGCCCGCGAGTGAGTAGCGCCGGATGTCTCGTTCTGATCGTCACCGGCGTTTTCGTTGTTATCGTCATTCTCGTCGTCTCTCGGCGCGCTATTAGCGCTCATCTCGTCATTGACCGCCACCGGGCCGGCAATATGTAGCTCTGAAGCCGGCAATGCCAGGCGCGCATCATGCTCACGCACGATATCGTAGATACGTAGCAGGATGTCTTGCTTCATCGACTGAAACTCGGCCCAATCAGTGGTCTTGGCAAAGGCATACACGATCAGTTCCAGCGCATGTTCGCCATATGCCTGGAAGTACACCAGGATTTGTTCGTCGGCATCCACTTCATCATGAGAATCGAGCATCGAGCGAATCGATTTAACGATGCCTGACACACGTTCGATATCGGTATAACGCACCCGAATGGTTTCGAAAAGGCGCCGGTTCCACATGCGCGAGGGATTGTCGAGCACCAAGTTGCTGAAAGCGGAATTGGGGACATAGCGTGGACGCGAAGCAAACGTGCGGATGCGTGTCAGGCGCCAGCCGATATCTTCCACAACCCCCTCGATCTCACGATCCGGCGATTTCACCCAATCGCCGACACGAAACGGCTTGTCCAGGTGAATCATCAATCCGCCAAAGAAATTGGCCAGCATATCCTTGGCGGCAAAGCCGATCACCAACCCCCCGACCCCACCGAAGGCGGCCACGCCCGAGGGCGAGACGCCCAGACTCGAGAGAATCAGCATGCCGACGATGACCACCACGACCGCGCCCATTATCTTGGCCACGGCCGATGCTGTATCGGCATCCATGGACTTGGCACGATGCCCCGCTGGCGGGAACACCAGACGTTTTTCGAGAAGCTTTACGGCCCTGAGCCCCGCCCAGGCGAGAAGTAGCAGCGAAATGACGGCCTGCGCCTGGGCCAGATATTCGGCGAGCCAGTCAATGTTCCAATGATAGCGGATCACGGTCAGGCACAGCAGCGCCCCCATCAGCCAGATCCAGATGCGAAGTGGCCGTCGCAGCGCCTGAAATAGGATGTCATCCCAACGGTTGCTGGTTTTCTCCAGTAGCGGCCCGAGACGCCAGAAAACGACCCAGCTCACCAGATCGACCACCAACGTCAAGACGACGACCAATCCCATTGCCGCTACCCACAGCGGAATGCCCAAGGTCGCTTGAACCCAATCCATAATGGGAGAGAAAAAATCGAACACGAGGGGCTTTCCTTCTAGTACGAATGCAGGTGTCGGCGTCGATAATCAAAGACGAGGTCAGTCGGCAGGTGCTTCCGAGAGCGACTCGAGACGCGCATGTGCACGCCGCCAACGCGCCAGCGCTGGCAGCGTTTCCAGCTCGGGGCGGGCCCGACCGTAACGCAACTTGCCCAGACGCTTGGAAGAGTGTCCTTCCGCCACGTCGAGCACCTCAAGTGCGGCCGAGCGATCATTACACACCAGTACCATGTCGCACCCCGCCGTCCAAGCGGCCTCGGCACGCGTCGAGGGAGGCCCGGCCACATGCGCGCCGGCCATGCTCAGGTCATCGGAAAACACCACGCCCTTGAACATCAATTCCTCGCGCAACATGCCGAGCCAGGAAGGGGAAAATCCCGCCGGCCGCGCATCGAAGGCGGTATAGACGACATGCGCCGGCATCACGGCATCCAGCTTGCCAGCCAGTGTCTTGAAGGGAATCAGATCGTGCTCGCGCAGCGCTGCCAACGAGCGCGTGTCTTCGGGCAAGGCATGATGCGAATCGAGATTGACGCCACCATGACCGGGAAAGTGCTTGCCCACGGCGATCATACCGGCCTCGTGCAGCCCGTCGATGAAGGCACCGCCAAGCGTCGCGACGATGTCGGGGTCAGCGGAAAAGCTGCGATCGCCGATCGCCGGTGAACGCTGGTCGTCGACATCGAGCACCGGGGCAAAGGTGATATCGAAGCCGCAGGCCGCCATCTCCATGCCTAATAGCCAACCGGCTTCATGGACCAAAGCTCGAACCGTCTCGGGCGTCTCGGTATACCCGGCGGCCAGTGTCGCCATGGACGGCAACCGCGTCACGCCGTCACGCAAACGCTGGACACGCCCGCCTTCCTGATCGATCGCCAACAACACATCAGGACGTACATCGCGAATCGCGCGGGTCAAGGCCCGAACTTGCTTGGCATCCTGCGTATTACGCTTGAACAGAATCACCCCGCCGACCTCGGGACGTGCCAGAAGCTGACGTTCGTCGTCGCTGAGTTGGGTACCTTCGATGTCCAGCATGACCGGGCCGAGAGGTTGGGTCATCGTCGCGCTCCTGGCAAATGGAGGAAGGATTCTAGGTGGTGAGCAGCACTACGTCGAGCGCAGCACTTTTGTAAACACCCTCTTCAGTCATGCAGCCAAACCGGGGTACCGGCCGGCGCGGCCTCGAAAACGGCCAGCAGCGCCTCATCGCGCAATCGTATGCAGCCATGCGAGGCGGGTGTCCCCATCGGCTGGTCGAATGGCGTGCCGTGCAAGTAGATATAGCGACGCTGGCTATCCACATCGCCCCCTCGATTGACCCCATGTTCCAGACCACACAACCACAAGATGCGCGTCAATATCCAATCCCGCGCGGGGTGGGCACGGGCCAGCTCAGGCGAAAACACCTCGCCGGTGGGGCGCCGCCCGCGAAAGACGCTACCGGCCGGCAACCCATAGCCGATGGCCGCGCGCACATAATGCCACCCCATAGGCGTCTGTCCGCTTCCTTCGTGCTGCCCGATACCATTCGCGCCCGAGGAAATGGCAAACGTTTCACGGCAGGTGTCACCCTCGCGGATCGTCAGCGCCTGTGCACCAAGATCGATTTCCAACCACACGCCTCGTTCGGGGGGCAGATCGGCGAGCTTCGGCGTAGACATCATCCCGCCACCTTGAGGGCATCATCCGGCAATGGTGCCTGCATGCCGGCCACGACCACCGGGCGCAGACGCCGAATCAGATCGCGCACGCTGACATGCTCGTGATAATCCTTGTCGGCGATATCGCGCAAGGCATCGAGACCCGACAACGTGAAGATCACCGTCCCCAGCATGAAGTGTAACCGCCAGAAACGTTCCGCCTCGGGCAATTCCGGCGTGGCACGACGCACCAGGTCGCTGAAGCGCGAAAACACATTGCCATAGTGCTCCTGGATGTAACGGCGCAAGTGGCCCTGTGCCTGAGTATAAGCCAGCCCCAGCAAGCGCATGAACACCTTGAGGCTATTGCGCTCGGCAGGTACTTCCAACACGGTACGCGCCAGCGTCTCCAACAACACCTCGAGGGGAATGGGTTCGCCTCGGTAGTGCAGCTCAAGGTCGTCCAGCGCTTGGTGAAAGCGCTCGGAAAAGGGATCGAGATAGCGCGCGAAGACCGCTTGGATGAGCGCCTTCTTGGACCCGAAATGGTAATTGACCGCCGCCAGGTTGACCTTGGCCTTGCTGGTAATGGTACGCAGCGAGGTCTCGGCGAACCCCCGCTCGGCGAACAGAACCTCGGCGGTATCGAGAATGCGCGTCACTGTATCTGTTTGAGCCATGGGGGCGCCCCGCGTGGAATAAACGAATGTTTTAAACAATTCGATTCTAAGCCTTGGCGTCGATAACGACAAATCTCCACGTTTGAAACGCCATCCCACTGGGCGAATGACTACGCTAATGGTTGCACCGCGCCAAAGACTGGATACAATCACATACTGTATGCTTGAACACGTCAGCGCCTGCCGGAGGCCCCATGTCTCGCTCGTTAACTTCGCGTCAGCAACACGTCTTTGATTTTATCGTCAAGACCATGAATGAGCTTGGCTATCCACCGACGCGCGCCGAAATTGCCCGAGCCCTGGGCTTTCGTTCACCGAACGCCGCCGAGGAACATCTCCGAGCACTCGACCGCAAGGGGGTCATCCGCATGATCCCCGGCACCTCACGCGGCATCCGCCTCACCGCGGAAGACGACACCGCCTTGACCAACGGCGACGGCCTGCCGGTCGTCGGTGAGGTCGCTGCCGGTAGCCCGATCCTTGCCGCAGCGCACATCGACCGACACTGCCCTCTCGCGCCGGACTACTTCACACCCCGCGCCGATTATCTACTACGTGTTCGCGGGCTCTCGATGAAAAATGCCGGCATTCTCGATGGCGACCTGCTCGCCGTGCATCGCACTCAGCAGATCCGCGACGGCCAGATCGTCGTCGCCCGCCTGGAAGACGATGTCACCGTCAAGCGCTTCAAGCGTCAAGGTCACCATGTCTGGCTGCTCGCCGAAAACGAAGATTTTGCCCCCATCGAGGTCGACCTACGCCATCAGGATCTCGAGATCGAAGGCCTCGGCGTCGGCGTGATTCGTGGCGGTGGCGGTAACGGCCTGCACTGAGCCGGCAACCCCGCTTACCATGCGCAAGATCCTCCACGCCGATTGCGACTGCTTCTATGCCGCCGTGGAAATGCGCGACGATCCGGCGTTACGCGACGTTCCTCTGGCAATCGGCGGCAGCCCCGAGACGCGCGGCGTTGTCGCCACCTGCAATTATCCCGCGCGCACCTACGGCATCCATTCGGCGATGCCCATGGCGCGTGCCATGCGCCTGTGTCCGCACTTGACGCGACTTTCACCGGACTTCGACAAATACCGTGCCGTGTCGGCGCGCATCCAGGCACTGTTCCACGAGCTGACATCACTGGTGGAGCCCTTGTCCCTCGACGAGGCGTATCTGGATGTCAGCGAGGTCACATGCTTCCAGGGAAGCGCGACCTGGATGGCCAGATGGCTCAAGCAGGAAGCGCTGGCGCGGACGGGTATCGTCATCTCGGTGGGGGCGGCGCCCAGCAAGTTTCTCGCCAAGCTGGCCAGCGACTGGGATAAACCGGATGGACTCCGGGTGATCGCACCCGATGAAGTCGAATCCTTTCTCCTCGCCTTGCCCGTCAAGCGGCTGCACGGTGTTGGTCCGGCGACGGCGGCCAAGCTCGAGGCATTGGACATCGTCACCTGCCGCGACCTGCGCGAATGGTCGCTCGAGTCGCTGGTGGAACGCTTCGGAAAGTTCGGGCATCGACTGTTTGAACTGGCGCGTGGCATCGATGAGCGTCCGATACAGATCGAGCGTGAACGTAAGTCCGTCAGCGTGGAGACGACCTATCACCGCGACCTGCCCGACCTGGCCAGCTGCCATGACGCACTCGCGCCGCTCGTTGAGCGCTTGATGGCGCGTCTAACGCGGCACGGCACGCCGGCCATTCAAAAACTGTTCGTCAAGGTTCGCTTCGATGATTTCAGCAGCACGACCCTGGAGGCTGCGGGTCGCGAGGCGCTGGCAGTGCGCTTTCAGGCCTTACTCGACGGGGCGTGGGCCCGCGGCGAGCGCCCCGTGCGCCTGCTGGGGGTCGGCGTGCGACTGACCCCCGAGGCGCAGCGGCGGCAGTTGACACTCTTCGACTGATACCGCTCAAGCGAAGACGACCGTCTTGTTGCCATGGATCAGGACACGGTCCTGCAGATGCCAACGTAATCCCCGCGCCAGCACGGCCTTTTCGACGTCACGCCCCAGACGCACCAGATCCTCGGCGGTATGGCAGTGCGTCACACGCTGGATGTCCTGCTCGATGATGGGTCCCGCGTCGAGTTCTTCGGTGACATAGTGGCACGTCGCCCCGATCAACTTGACGCCCCGCGCATAGGCCTGATGATAAGGCTTGGCGCCGGCGAACGAGGGCAGGAAGCTATGGTGAATATTGATGATCCGCCCAGCGTACCGCTGACACAGGTTGGGCGGCAGTATTTGCATGTAGCGCGCCAGCACTACCGTATCCGCCCGCGCCTCTTCAACCAACGCCTCGACATGAGCGAATGCCGCCGCCTTATCGTCCGCAGCGACCGGCACATGATGAAACGGAATACCATGCCATTCGACCAGCGCACGCAGCGCTTCATGATTGGAGATCACGCAGGGAATCTCACAATCGAGCTCACCTGCCGTCCAGCGGTACAGCAGATCGACCAAGCAATGCGACGCACGTGAGGCCATCAGGACGACACGTTTGGGCTTTGAGGTATCGCTCAGCGCCCAGTCCATCGAGAACTCACCGGCAATGGTGGAAAAATCGTCGCGCATCGCATCGATACTCAGCGGCAACGACTCAGCCTTGATTTCGTAGCGCATGAAAAAGCGCCCAGTGGCCAAATCCGAATGCTGATTGGCCTCGGTGATCCAGCCGCCATGACCGGCGATATAACTGGATACGCGAGAAACGATGCCCACGCGGTCAGGGCACGAGACGATAAGACGATACGAATGGGACATGCGCGCTACCATCAATCCTGAAATGAGTCGATGATCGGCGCTCTTTTGAAGGAGCCGCCTCTCACCAAAGGGCATCTATTGTAGCGAATTCGATCATGACAAGAAGCCTCGATTGTGGCCGCGCCGGGGCATCCCGTATAGTAATGGACATCTTCACGTTAAGGGATAACGATGTCCCAACCACGCATCCAGGTACGCGCCCGCCGCAAACCTCCCCTTCAGATACTGCCCCTTGGCGGCTGCGGTGAAATCGGCATGAACTTCACCCTTTACGGGCACCTTGACCACTGGATCGTGGTCGACTGCGGCATGATGATTCGCCAGGATCTGCCGCAGGCGCCCTTGCAAGTCCCCAATGTCGACCTTTTGCCTTCTCAGGGTATCGTTCCTCAGGCGATCCTCGTCACGCACGGACATGAAGATCACATCGGCGCGATTGCCTGGCTATGGCCACGTTGGCAATGTCCCATCCATGCCACGCCACTGGCGGCCGGCTTGCTGCGCCTGCGCTTTGCCGAGCAGCAACTGCCCACCGATGCGATTCACGTCATCACGCCCGACGAGGCCATGCACAGCGGCCCTTTCGATGTACGCTTCTTGCCGCTACCGCACTCGATCCCCGAAAGCTGTGCCCTGCTATTGGCGACACCCGATCACCGTATCTTGCATACCGGCGACTGGAAACTCGATCCCGAGCCCTTGATCGGTGATCCCGTATGCCCGCAGCGTTTCCAGGCACTGGCGCCTATCGATCTCATCGTCGGCGATTCCACCAATGCCTCTGTCCCCGGACAGTCACGCAGCGAAGGCGACGTCGCGCGCGCGCTCGAGACGACGATCGGCGCTTGCCCCGGCCGTGTGATCGTCAGCTGCTTTGCCAGCAACCTGGCGCGCATCCTGGCGCTGGGCCGTGCCGCCAAGGCATGTGGACGACGCGTCAGTCTCATGGGGCGTTCGATGGAGCGCATGGTGAATGTCGCTCGAGGGCTTGGCTATCTCGAGGACTTCCCCTCCCTGGTCCCCGTTCGCGATCTTGGCTATTTGCCGCCCGAAGAGGTGCTGGTCATCGCCACCGGCAGCCAGGGAGAACCACGCTCCGCACTGTCTCGCCTGGCCCAGGGGCAGCACCCCGGCTTCGAGCTCCAGCCCGGCGACAGCGTGATTTTCTCGGCCAAGGCAATCCCGGGTAACGAATTACTGATCGAGCGGTTACAGGCCGGACTCAAGCGCGCCCACGTCACCCTCTACGATGAACGCAATCATCCCGAGCTGCATGCCTCGGGGCATCCTGCCCAAGACGAATTGCAGCGTCTTTACGGCTGGCTTGAACCCAAGTATTTGCTGCCCGTGCACGGTGAATCCCAGCACCAACAGGCGCATCGTCTTCTGGCGGAATCGCTGGGTATCGAGGTGCCCTGGATCCCGCGCAACGGCGATATGCTATGCTTCGATAACGACGGCCTCGCCTGCCTCGAGCGCCATTCCCTGGCGCCGCATATCGTTACCCAGAATCGTATCCACCCCCTGGAAGGGTTGCGCGCCCCCACCATGTCGAGCATGCATCGCCGTAGCGGCATCTTGAGCCTGACGCTTCCGGTCATTCGCCGGACATCGGGATGGTCACGTGTGGGACGCTTATTGTGGGATACGAGTCATGACCTGGCGCTGGACGATACCGCCCTCGCCGATTGGCTCGACGATCAACTAGCCATTCATGAGGCGGACACCATCGCCACGTTACGCCAACAATTACACGGTCCCTTGATGCATTGGCTCAATGATCACCTTCGACACCTTCCCGACGTCCACCTGCATATCATGGCTGCGGAAGAGACCTCGCCGATCGATTTCTGACCCGGCGTGAAAAAAACGGACCCTGAGGTCCGTTTTGATCGTTTACGCGTGTCGCTTACTGCTTGCGTTCCTTGTCTTTCTTCGGTGGACGGCCCCGACGCTTGCGTGGCTGTTCGGACATCAGATCGTCCATGGAAAGGCCAGCGTCGCTCATCGCCTCACGAATTTCCGCCAACTTCCGCTCTTTTGCAGCTTCTTCGGCTTGGCGCTTGTGATCTTCCTGCTGCTTTTGTTCGATCACTTCACCGATGACTTCTGACAGCTTATGGAGCTGTTCCATGCTGAGCTGTCGCGCGGCAGCGCGAGCTACGTTTTTATTTCGCGCGATGCGCTCCAAGGTATCAGTGGACATTCGCCTCCTCCATTTAAAATAACAGACCTGCAGCATAACGCCTTGGCGTTTCTGAAAAGTATATGACTCGAACTTGGTTTAGCAAGAAAATAATGTACTCAAGCCAAGTCGAAACCTCACGCCTTAATGGTCAGGAGATGCATCACGCTATCGCGAATGAAGCACACGCGCAAAACATTATCCGCCCGTCATATTCATAAAACGCACGATATCGACATCACCATCCGTGCGAAAATGGTGGCGCTCGGGTTTCAATGGCATGGCCTCGACGATGCGTTGCTTGAGGCGCTCCATATCACCGGGATAACGCCGCAGTACCTCGCGCAGATCGACCGAATGCTCATTGCCGAGACACAGTAACAAACGCCCTTCTACCGTAACCCTGACGCGGTTACAGGTATCGCAGAAATTATGGCTGTGCGGTGAAATGAAACCGATACGCGAATCACTATCCGGCATCCGGAAATAACGTGACGGCCCCAGGGTATTTTCGGTCGTCGGCAACAGCGCATAACGCGAGGCGATCGCCGCGTGGACATCATCGCTCGAATAAAAAGTTTCTTCTCGCGAATGATCGGATACGTCACCCAGCGGCATTTCCTCGATAAAGCTGATATCCACGCCTTCTCGACGCGCGAAGTCGACCAAATCGAGCACTTCATCGTCGTTACGCCCCTTGAGCACCACGGCATTGAGCTTGATACGCTCGAACCCGGCATCCCGCGCGGCACGAATACCGGCGATGACGTTCTCGAGATTGCCGGTGCGCGTCAAACTGCGAAAGCGCTCGGGGTCGAGGGAATCAATGCTGATATTGAGACGCTGCATACCGCCTTCGCGCAGTGCCTTGGCATGCTTGACCAATCCCGCGCCGTTGGTGGTCATGGCGAAGTCCTTGAGGCCCGGTAACGCGCCGACACGCGACACCAAATCGTCGATGCCACGCCGCACCAGCGGCTCACCGCCGGTCAAACGGATCTTTTCCACGCCCAGTTCGACGAACGCACGTGCTACCTGCTCGATCTCCTCGAGCGTCAATATCTGTGCGCGCGGCAGAAACGTCATGTCCTCGCTCATGCAGTAGACGCAGCGAAAGTCACAGCGATCCGTCACCGAGATACGCACATAGCGAATCCGGCGCTGAAAGTTGTCGATCAGCTCGGTCATGCTTCCTCCCAACGGGCCGCGTCCCGCGCGTCGCTGTCACGCGCCGAGACCCAATACGCCTCGCTTGCAGTGTGTTCTTTCTTCCAGAATGGCGCACGTGTCTTGAGATAGTCCATGAGAAAATCGCACGCATCGAATGCCGCACGGCGATGGGCACTCGCGACCATGACCAGGACGATAGGGTCGCTCGGCGACAAGCGACCGACACGATGCACGATGCGTATCCCATCGAGCGGCCAGCGCGTCGTCGCCTGAGCGGCAATGTCGTGCAGCGCGGCTTCGGTCATGCCGGGATAATGCTCCAGCGACAGGGCCTGCACGTCCGGGCGCTCATTGAAATCGCGCACCAGGCCGGTGAAGGTCACTACGGCGCCGATATCATGCCGCCCCGCCAGCAATTGGCGTTGCTCCTCGCCCACATCGAAGACCGGAGACTGCACACGCACATCGATCATGATCGCCTCCTCATCCACCGGTGACCGGCGGGAAAAACGCCACTTCATCCCCAACGGAGAGCGACGTGTCCTCATGTGCCATGGCATGGTTGACGGCACATAGAATGCGCGCAGTAGACAAGGCCGCGAAGCGGGGATCCTGTGCCTCGAGCGCGGCCTTGAGACTCGCGATATCAGGGCTTTTCAGCGATGCGACCGGCACTTTCACCTCTTCAATATCTAGTCGCTCGCGCAATTCCGCGAGAAACTTGACGCGTATGGCGACGCTATCGACGGACGGGGGTTCAGACACGTCGCGCGTCGTGGATACGTCCTCAGAGGCGCGATGCCACTCACCGGACTTGCCGCCCGTCTTGTGCTCCAGGCGCACGCCTTCGATCATCATGCCTTTGTCGACCGCCTTGCACATATCGTAGAGCGTCAGGCACGCGACCGAGACCGCAGTCAGCGCCTCCATTTCCACCCCCGTACGTCCCGCCAGACGGCATCGGGACTCCACATGCACGCAGGAAGCCGCTTCATCGAGGCGAAAATCGACACTCACCTTGGACAGCAACAACGCATGACACAAGGGAATCAATTCATGCGTGCGCTTGGCGGCTTGAATGCCAGCGATGCGCGCCGTGGCCAGCACATCGCCTTTGGGCAAGCCGCCTTCGGCCAGCAATGCCAGTGTTTCCGGGCGCATGACGATACGTCCGCTTGCCACGGCCTCGCGCTGCGTTTCGGCTTTATCGCCGACATCCACCATGTGGGCTTCGCCACGCGCGTTAAGATGGGTCAAACTCATGTCAGGTCACCGAACGGTTGTATCGTCACCGGCGCACCCGCCTCAACGGCGGCACATCCGTCACCGATTTCGATAAGGCAATTGGCCGCCACCATCGAGCTGAGAATCCCCGACCCTTGACGGCCCGTGGTACGCACCCAAAGCTGACCAGCCTCATCACTGGTATAGACGCCGCGATGATAATCGACACGTGCCTCGCGGCTTTTCAAGGGCTCGGCGGCCAACGCCGTGAAACGGGACGGTTGCCAGTCATGTTCACCCTGCATGCGCCGCAACATCGGCTGTACGAATTGCAGGAAGGTCACCATGACTGCCACGGGATTGCCGGGCAGTCCGAAGAAAGGCACCGTCACGCCCTCCGTTTGATGGATACGACCGAACGCCAGGGGTCTTCCCGGGCGCATGGCGATCCGCCATAACCCCAGCTCGCCGATAGCCGTAAGCGCGGGCTTGACCCAATCGGCTTGGCCGACCGAAACGCCCCCACTGGTCACCACCATATCAGCCTCGCGGGCCGCCGCCGCGAGAGAGGCGCGCATGCTGTCGAGATCATCCTGCAGGATGCCCAGGTCGATGATCTTGCAGCCCAATCGACTCAGCAGGCCTTGTAATGAAAAACGGTTGGTATCGTAAATGCCGGCGGGCGGTAGCGACTCACCCGGCGCCGTGACTTCATCGCCGGTGGAAAACACTGCCACGCGCAGCGAACGGAACACCTCGACCTCCGCGTACCCCAGCGAGGCCAGCAACCCCAGGTGCTGCGGCCGCAAGCGTGTCCCTGAACCCAACGCACGCTGACCGCGCGCGATATCTTCGCCGGCCTGACGCACGTTCTGCCCACGCCGCACCCGCTCGGGTCGTTCGACACGCACGCGACCGGGAGTTCCCACATCAGCGAGCTGTTCGCTCATGACGACGGTATCCGCACCGGCCGGCAGTGGCGCGCCGGTAGTGATCCTCACGGCCTCGCCTGGCGCCAGCGATGTCGCCAACCGCGCACCCGCCAGGACATCACCGACCACGTCCACGAGCATATCGCCTGCCGGTGCATCGTCGGGCCATGCCAGCGCGATACCGTCCATGGCGGCATTGGTGTTCTGCGGCACGTCAATCGGCGACACGGCATCCACCGCCAATATCCGCCCCCCGGCCGCCGCCAGACTGACCCGATGCATGGCGACCGATGGCGGTGTCATCGCCGCCAGGGCCTCGAGCGTCTCATCAACGCTGAGCATGCGCTCGCCCAATTCAAAACATGATAAAGTCATGACGTCTCCCGGGGACCACGGCGCATCTCGGACCAGCGCTGCGGCCAGGCCAGAAGCCAGTCAATCAAGGCGTCATGATCGTCCATCGACAAGCGCTCGACACCGTCCGGCAGCGCAATATTGTCGGGGGTCGCCACTGCCCGCACCCAGGGGTCATCGGCCGCCATCAGCGGCTTTTCCAAGGCCTGGCGATGCAGCTCCAGCTTGGGCAGGGGCCAGGCCTTGAAGCCTTCGACCAGAATCAAATCCGGCGCCAAGGGCAGGACATGGGGAATCAGCGACTCGAGATCGGCTTCCTCGCGTTCGGGCGTTTCCATCATCAAGGCAAAACGCTTGCCCGAGGCCACCAGCATCGGCGTCGCGCCAGCTTGACGCAGACGGTAGCTATCCTTGCCGGGGCGGTCGATATCGAAGGCATGATGGGCATGCTTGATCACGGCCACTTGCATGTCCGCATCGGCTAGCCTAGGCAAAAGTGCCTCGAGCAGCGTCGTCTTGCCGGTCCCGCTCCAGGCGGCGATACCCAGCAGTGGCGTGTCTAGCGCATCAAGCGATAGCGTCATCGCGTTTCATCGTCCTCATGCCAAATCGTCGAGGGAGAACCATCAATGGGTAACGCAAGGCAACAAACATGCCGAAAGACCGCCAGTAGCGCGATGGCGAATCGCCTTGGCTCTCCGAAAATCGCATAGAAAGGCAGCCACAGGGTCAAAACGACCCATCAGAGCGCCAGCGTCGCTCCATAACGTCACGGTCATCGGGGGAATTGAGGTTGGCGAACGCCTCGGGCTGATCGGAAAAATCGACATGACACCAGGGGTGGCGTGCATACCAGCGATCTATCTTGCGTTCGCCATCGCGCAGGGCCGCACCGAGATCGTCACGCAATGTGGTATCGATCAAAGCCACCACGGGATGCGCCCGTTGGCCGTCATGTGCGACCGCGATACGCTGCTCGCCGAGCCCGGTCTGCAGACGCTTCACCAGGTCGGTCGGCAGAGCAGGAGAATCGCAGGGGACGAACAGCGCCCATGGGGTGTCCACGGCACATAGCGCGCTCCACATGCCCATGAGCGGCCCATGGTAGCCGGTCTCGCGGTCGCTGATGAGCGGGTAGCCCAGTGCATGGTAGCGCTCGAGGCTGCGATTGGCATTGATCGCGATGCGCCCGACCTGAGGCGCCAAACGGTTCACCACGTGCGTAATCAAAGGGCTACCCGCCAACGACTCCCAGCCTTTATCGCGGCCGCCCATGCGACGCCCTTCTCCTCCCGCCAATACCACGGCGGTCACTTCATCCTCGTACATGCCTATCGCTCCCGCACTGGCTATCACTTTAATCATCATACGCGGCTTCGATGCACACGCCGAGCCACTTACCAAGTGCGTACGGAAATGACAATGTCACACTGCCACTCCCTGCTTGAAGACACTTACCTGTAGGCATCGTTGAGCGAGGTTCCAGTATTCATCGCAACGTTCGGTCAACACGCTAGGTTGATGGGCACTGAGCACGATGGCACAGCCCGCCTCATGCAGCGACGAGATCAACGTACTGACATCGGCAATCGCCTGACGGTCGAGGCTGGCGGTAGGCTCGTCGAGTAGTAATACGCGTGGCGACAACAGCCAGGCCCGCGCCAACGCCAGTCGCATGCGCTCACCGCCGGACAGCGAGCGGGCCCGCTGCTGGGCATGTGCGGCCAGACCGCAGCGTTCCAGCATTGCCGCCACGCGATCGCGTGCCTTGTTTCCACGCCAGCCATGCCAGCGGGCGACATAGCGCAGATTGCCGGCGACACTGGTATCGAAAAGATAGGGCTGTTGATGCAGATAGAGCACACGCCCTGGGCAAGGCGGTGAGACGGTAGGCATCGCGCCCGTCAATGTCCAGCGTATGCTGCCTTGGCGGGGCGCCTCCAACCCCGCCAGTAGACGCAGCAATGTCGTCTTGCCGCTGCCATTATCACCGCGCAAGTGCACCAGCGAGCGACCCTGCCATTGCAAATGAGATATCTCCCATAGCGCCGGCTGGCGGTCGAAGCCATGGGCAAGCTGGCTCACCTCGAGCATGAACACTCCCTCGATGGATACGGCGCGATCAGACGCTCACGGTTTGATGACCGCGCCCACGCATCACGCCCAGTAATACATTGAGCACCAGCGCCAACAGCAACAGGACGAACCCCAGAGCCAGCCCCTGAGCAAACTTACCCTTGAGCGTTTCCAGGGCGATCGCCGTGGTGATGGTGCGCGTGAAATGCTCGATATTGCCCCCGATCATGATCGCGCTACCAACCTCGGCAATGATACGCCCGAACGCGGCCAGCACGGCGGCAATGACTCCGAAACGCGCTTCGCGAATCAACAGCCACAAAGACGGCCACCACCCGGCGCCTAGTTGCCGTGCCGTTTCCCAGGCCCGCTGATCGATGCTTTGTAGCGTGCTATGCAGCATCGCGGTCAAGACCGGCATCGCCAGCAGGAACTGCCCTATGATCATGGCCCGCTGGGTGAACAGCAATTGCCATTCTCCCAACGGGCCACTGCGCGACAGCAGCATGAATAGCACCAGTCCCACCACCACTGTCGGCACGGCCATGAACGTATTGACCAACGATATCGCGAACCAGCGCCCAGGGAAGGCAACACGCGCCAAGAGCAAGGCGATCAACAACGAAGGAGGCAAGGCCGCGAATATCGCCGTCAACGAGACACGAAACGAAACGCCGATGATTTCCCACAAGGCCGGGTCGAAGGAGATCAGCAGATAAAGCGCCTCCCTCACCGTGATCATGAGCTCATGCATCGGCGCCTCCGCGTGTCAGTCGCTTTCATGGACGGCACTCGCGGGGTCGATCTCCTCGCCAGCGCTGGCATGAAATAATACCTTGCCATTGAGTCGGAACGCATTGATCAGGCCCTGTCCCTCATCTGAAATCAGCCACTCGGCCAAGGCGCGCGCGCCCTGTGTATTGAGCCCCTCATGGCGCGCGGGGTTGACCAGAATGACCTGATAGGGATTGAACAATGCCTTGTCACCCTCGACCATGATTTCCAGATCCAGCCTATCCTTCATCGCCAACCAGGTGCCACGATCCGTCAAGGTATAGCCCTGCAGTTCACTGGCCATGTTCAGCACAGGCCCCATGCCTTGACCGGCGGAGCGGTATCCCTTGAAATCGGGCGTAACGCCTGCTTCTTGCCACAGATGGTTTTCCTTTTTCTCGGTACCGGAATCATCGCCGCGCGAAATGAACGTGGCGCCCTCATCGGCAAGCGTGGCAAACGCACTGGTGGCATCATTACCGCCATCAATGCCGGCAGGGTCGCCGGATGGCCCCACGATCACGAAATCGTTGTACATTACGCCATGCGGTTCGACACCGTAACCGGCATCGACGAAGGCTGCTTCCGCACCGGGAGCATGCGTCAATACGAGATCGACATCGCCATCACGCCCCAGCCTTAGCGCCTTGCCGGTGCCCACGGGGATGACCTGAACCTGATAGGGATGATCCTTCTCGAACTTGGGTAACAGATAATCGAGCAACCCTGAATTATAGGTACTGGTGGTGGTCGCCAGTCGAACGATATCGGCCGCCTGGACCCCGGTGGCCAACAGCAACGATAGCGCCAGAGTGGCGAGCATTGAGAAACGGCGTTTCAGCATGGAAACCTCTCAGTATTGTCGAGTCATGGGCGTACCAGACTCTTCCTGCAATTGGCGTGCCTAACGTGACCGCGCGACCAAAAACGGGGACAATTGCCGGATTGCATCGCGCCTTTTACCATGAAAATAATCTAGGTGCGCCACGAATGTAACAAATTGACCCAATGGCGAGACATAGTGTCCCGCCACGCAGGGAACGCCACTCATGACTGCTTCCACCGAACTGCCAACCGCCTCCGTGCTGATCGTCGATGACGAGCCCGGCATGCGCAGCTATCTGGCCAAGGCTCTGGCATCGCGCTTCGCATTGGTCGAGGTCGCCGACTCACTCAGCGCTGCAGAAGCACTGCGTCAGCGGCTACACTTCGACCTACTGCTAGTCGACATCCGCCTTCCCGATCGTTCCGGCATCGAATGGCACGAAGCACTCGGCCCCGAACGGCGTAGCGACATCATCTTCATGACCGCCTACGCTGATCTCGACATGGCGGTCAAGGCACTGCGCGCCGGTGCCAACGACTTCATCATCAAGCCGTTTCGACTCGAGCAGTTGCAAAGCGCCGTCGACCGCTGCCTGGCCCAGCGCCGCCTGGCACGCGAGAACTTTGTCCTCAAGCGCGAGACGCAACGTCTGCATCACCCCGACGAAAGCATGATCGGAGACAGTCGGGCCATGGCCCAGGTCAGAGCGATCATCGAACGCGTCGCACCAGCTCCCTCGGCTGTCTTGATCCATGGCGAATCGGGCACGGGCAAGGAACTCGTGGCACGCGACCTGCACCGCCTTTCGGGGCGATTCGGCGCTTTCGTACCTCTCAATTGTGGCGCCATCGCCGGCGATCTTCTGGAGTCGGAGCTCTTCGGCCATATCAAGGGAGCGTTCACCGGAGCGGTAAAAACCCGCGAAGGGCTATTCACCTATGCCGACGGAGGGACGCTGTTTCTCGATGAGATCGCCGAGATGCCATTGGCGATGCAAGCCAAACTGTTGCGCGTGATCGAAAGCAAGTGCATCCGCCCAGTGGGCAGCGAGCAGGAGCAATCCGTGGACGTGCGGATTATCGCCGCCACCCACCGCAACCTGCAGCACGAAGTCAGCGAGGGACGCTTCCGGGAAGATCTCTATTTTCGCCTCAACGTTCTTACCATGACGCTCCCGGCATTACGCGAGCGCCCCGAGGACATCCCCGTCCTGGCCCATCATTTCTCCCGGCAGTTGGCGCGCGATCTGGGCCTCGCCGCCCTACCGTGGCAACATGCCGATCTTGAGCGTCTGACGCACTACCCTTGGCCCGGCAACATCCGCGAGCTCAAGAATTTCATCGAGCGCTGCATCCTGCTCGGCCAGCTTCCCAGTGACATGCTCGACGAGGCAGCCGACACGCCCTCCACCGAGAGTGCCGACGGTTACCCCAGCGACTGGTCGCTGGAAGCCGTCGAACGGGCACATATTCTGGACGTTCTCGGGGTGCATGGTTACAACAAGTCCAGCGCCGCCCGCGCCCTGGGCGTGTCGCGCAAGACCCTCGACCGCAAGCTCAACGCCTGGCAAGATTTCGGTGCATGAGACGTCTACGCCGCTGGCTTCGCGCCTCGATTCGACGTCGGCTCTTGTGGCTTACCTTCGCGCCCATGGCGTTGCTGATACTTGCCCTGATGGCACTCACCGCGTACTGGACCTCGACGTACAATGACCGTCAGCTATACATGAAGGTGCGTGCCGACCTGGCCGTCGCCTCGCGTGTGCTGGATGGCTTGAGCCAGCAACAGCAAGCGCGCCTCGAGGAATTGGCGCATAGCCACGCGCTCACCTCGGCACTGCAGGGCGAGGGGTCGCAATCCCTCGAGGCACTGCTCGACGAAACCCAAAATGCGATGCAACTGGACTGGTTGCGCGTAGTACCGCTTGCGGCGCTCGAGGAGAGCCCCGGACTGCAACGCCGACTGCAAACGCCAGGCAATACACAGGGCATGTCCGGCCTGGATGTACTCCCAGCATCGCGTCTCGAGACGCTGGCCCCGGGACTTGCCCAACGTGCGAGCCTCGTACTGCGCGACACCCCAAAGGCGGCGCCCAGTGAGCGTCAACGCGAGACGCGCGGCATGGTCTTGCGCACGCTCTACCCCATTCATGACGGTGCGGGGAACCTGCGCCTTCTGCTGGATGGCGGGCGCTTGCTCAACGGCGATGCCGCGCCCGTGGACGATATTCGTGACCTGGTCTATGGGCCCGGCACGCTGCCCAAAGGCAGTACCGGCAGCGTCACTTTATTTCTCGATGACGTACGCATCGCCACCAACGTGCGCTTGGCCAACGGCGAGCGCGCGCTCGGTACACGCGTTTCCGACCCCGTCAGTCGCCAGGTGCTCGAGCATGGTGAGCGCTTCATTGACAACGCCTTCGTGGTCAGCGGCTGGTACGTCGCCGCCTATGCACCGCTCGAATCGCTGACCGGACAGCGCATCGGCATGATCTACGCCGGTTTCCCCCTAGCGCCTTATGAAGCCCTTTATCGGGAAACGCTACTACAGATCGGTGCCATTCTGGCCATAATAGTGCTGATATCCGGGCTGATGGTGATTCGCGGTGTCGACGCGCTCGCCAGCCCGGTACGCCGTATGCACCGCGTGATCCATGGGATTCGCGAAGGTCGCCATTTACGCATTGGGCACCTCGACAGCCAGGACGAGCTGGCCGAACTGGCACATGAATTCGATGCCATGCTCGACCGTTTGGACGCCCATCAGAACGCCCTGCAACGTGCCGCCCAGACTCTCGAACGACGCGTCGAAACACGTACCCAGTCACTGACCGAGAAAACGCATGCACTCGAGGAACACGTGGCCTTGCTCAAGCAAGCGCGCGCCAGCCTGATGACCCAGGAAAAGCTCGCCGCCCTGGGCGAGATGACCGCCGGTATCGCACATGAAATCAACAATCCCGCCGCCGTGATCCTCGGCCACGTGGAATTGCTAGACGACAGTCTCGGCCCCGATGCAGACCCTGTGCGCAACGAAATCGACACCATCATCGCCCAGGTAGAGCGTATTCGTGCACTGATCGACAACCTGCTGCAGTATTCCCGGGCTGGTGGTCATGAGCCCGCGTTCGTTGCCGAAGACATCAACGCCATCGCCGCCGGTACCGAACTCCTGGTCCGCCACGCCCTCGACAAGCATGACCACCGACTGATCAGTTCACTGCATGCCACTAGGCGCGCCGAGTGCCATCGCGGACAATTGCAGCAGGTGCTGATCAACGTATTGCTCAATGCCACCCAGGCCAGCACCTCGCCGATGAGCATTCATCTGGCGACACGCGATGCCGTACGCGAAATCCCCGGTCATGGTCCCCTCGACGGCGTGGAAATTCGCGTCGCCGACCAGGGGCCGGGCATTCCACCGGCAATCCGCGAACGGATCTTCGACCCGTTCTTCACCACGCGCGAAGCAGGCTCCGGACTCGGCCTGGCCATCAGCGCGGGCATCGTACGCCGCAGTGGCGGCGAGATGTGGGTCGTCTCGGCATGCGGTCGCGGCACAGTATTTCATGTCTGGCTTCCCTGCCAGGCGTTCCCCAGCGGCGCCGAGGAAGTCACCACGCGTAAACTGATCGCATCCCTAAGCGACATGACCTCGCCTTCCTCACGCGGCGGTTAAGATCGCCTCGCCGAGGCGCTATCATGGTCCGATAACGTCTCTCACAAAGGATCATCCATGAGCGGATTCGACGTCGGCGCACGTCTCAAGCAATTGCGCATGTTGCGCGACTTATCGCAACGCGAGCTGGCGAAACGTGCCGGCGTGACCAACAGCACGATTTCACTGATCGAGCAGAATAGCGTGAGTCCTTCGGTGAGCTCGCTGAAGAAGATCCTCGATGCCATGCCGGTCTCGATCAGCGAGTTCTTCGCCGGCGAGGAAACCAGCCCCCAGGAAAAAGTCTTCTACCGGGCCGAAGAGTTGACAGAAATCGGCGACGGCAACCTATCCTGGCGCCTGGTCGCCGCGCGGCATCCCAGCCGTGGCATGTCGATCATCCATGAGCATTACCCGTCGGGCGCCGATACCGGCGAAGACATGCTCGAACACGAAGGCGAGGAAGGCGGTGTCGTCATTACCGGCACCATCGAGCTCACTGTCAACGGTGACAAGCAATGCCTTCACGCGGGCGACGCCTACTATTTCGACTCGCGCCTGCCCCACCGCTTTCGCAACCCCGGCGACGCGGACTGCGTTATCGTCAGCGCCAACACTCCTCCGGGCTTCTCGGAGGGCGGAGCGAGCACACATCATCGCCGCTAGAAAGCGCCTGACGTGTCCCCGACCCTGCTCACTCCTGCTCGGTGGCCGGCGGCAAGACCCAGTTGAGCACGATACCCACCAGAGCCGCGAGGCTCACGCCCTGGAGGGCGTACTCGCCGCTACCAAGCTGCATGCCGCCGATACCGAAGACCAGGATCAACGACACCACCACGAGATTACGCGGCGCGGTCAAGGACTGGCCGCCGCGCACCAGGGAGTTCATCCCTACTACCGCGATAGAGCCGAACAACAGCGTCATGATTCCGCCCATCACTGGTGTGGGAATGGTCTGCAACAACATCCCCAGCTTGGAGACGAACGCCAGGACGATGGCAGTACAGGCCGCGACGATCATGATCGCCGGATTGAAATTGCGCGTCAGCGTCACCGCCCCGGTGACTTCCGAATAGGTCGTGTTGGGTGGCCCCCCTAAAAGGGCTGCCACGGAGGTTGCCAGCCCATCTCCAAGCAGAGTGCGCTTGAGACCCGGTTTTTCCAGGTAATTGCGACGCGTTACCGAACCGATCGCCACCATGTCGCCGATGTGCTCGATCACCGGCGCAATGGCCACCGGAATCATGAACAGGATCGCCGCCAGATTGAAGGTCGGGGTCACGAAATTGGGCCACGCCAGCCAGGCGGCATCATGCACCGGCGTCAGATCGACCACGCCCATTGCCAGGCCCAGCGCATACCCGACGACGATCCCGCCCATGATCGGGATCAGACGAATCAGGCCACGCCCAAAGACTGCCAATACCAGTGTTACCAGCAAGCTGACCATCGACAACGAAATGGCCTGAACATAGTCCATATCGCTGTTTTTACCCGTGGCCATATCTACCGCGACGGGCGCCAGCGCCAGACCGATGACCATGATCACCGGCCCCACCACTACTGACGGCAGCAAACGATGCAGCCAGGCAGTGCCCTTCAAGCGCACGATCTGCGAGATCCCCACATAGACCAGCCCCGCGACGAATAGTCCACCCAGCGTGGCAGGAATACCATAGCTGGCCACCGACCCTTGAATGGGCGCGATGAAGGCAAACGAGGACGCCAGGAAGACTGGAATGCTACGTTGCGTGATGAACTGGAAGATCAAGGTGCCAATGCCCGCCGTGAATAGCGCCACACTCGGGTCCAGCCCCGTCAGCAACGGCACCAGTACCAAGGCTCCGAACGCCACGAACAGCATTTGAGTGCCGGTGATCAGCGTACGTATCGGGTGACTGGTCGACGTCGCCGAGGCCGCCGTGTCGTCGGTCATGGGAGTAACTCCTGATATTGGCGGAAGGAAGAAAGAAAACGCGCGGTATTCTAGCAATCTCGAGCGTTAAATCGCAGCCACCAGAGGCAAAGTGCTGGCGGCAAACCACGAGGCTCGTTTTTTAAACTGCATGTCTGACACTTTTTTAGAAGCAAAAGGCCCCGCTCGATATGCATCAAGCGGGGCCCAGGTCCCGTTCAGACAACCGGTCAAACGATCATTCGCTGGAACCGGCCGCCATCCACTCTTTCATCAACTTATCATAAGGAACGGTGGTGCCCTGTGGCATCTCGTTTTCAAGCTCGGGTTTGGGCGCGCCCGGTTGTGACAACCAGTATTCTGGATCTCGTTTCTCATTGAGCTTAGGTGCATACGTATCGAAAACATCCGCTCGGGCAAGACGCGACATGATGCTGTCCAGATCGGCGGCCAGATTATCAAGTGCCGCTTTGGGGGCGACATCACCGCTTACGGCCGGCGACAAGTTTTCCCACCACAAAGGGGCCATCCGCGGATAGTCCGGAACGTTGGTGCTCGATGGTGTCCATTTGGAAGCATTGGGGCTGCGATAGAATTCCACCAGCCCGCCGAGCTTAGGTGCCATTTCCGTCATCTTTTCAGAGAAGATATCAGACTTGCGAATCGGCGTTAGGCCTGCCAGCAATTTTTCCAGTGAGACCGTCTTGGACACGGTAAACTGAGCAAAGAGCCAGGCGGCCGTGCGTCGATCCTCAGGCGTGGACTTAAAGAACGTCCAGGCGCCCACGTCCTGATACCCAACCTTCATGCCTTCTTCCCAGTAAGGGCCCGTCGGTGATGGTGCCATGCGCCACTTCGGGTTGCCTTCTTTATCGGTGACCGGTAGATCAGGCCCTGTCATATCCGCCGTAAAGGCGGAATACCAGAAAATCTGCTGCGCAATATTACCCTGTGCAGGTACCGGACCAGCCTCACTGAAGGTCATCCCGCTGGCTTCAGGCGGCGCATATTTTTTCAGCCAGTCGACCATCTTGGTCACGGCAAAAACCGAGGCCGGTGAGTTGGTGGCCCCACCACGAGAGACACTTGCCCCGACCGGTTGACTCTGCTCGTTGACTCGAATTCCCCAGTCGTCCACCGGGTGGCCGAACGGAACACCCGGGCTCCCCATGCCTGCCATGGAAAGCCAGGAATCGTGGAAACGCCACCCCAGCGAGGGGTCACGACGACCATAATCCATATGGCCATAAACCTTGTGGCCATCGATCTCGCCAACGTGTTCGGTAAAGAATTCGGCGATATCCTCGTAGGCCGTCCAGTTGGTGGGAACGCCTAGATCATACCCATAGAGTTCGCGAAACTGCTTCTGCAGATCTTCACGTTGAAACCAGTCGTAGCGGAACCAATAGAGATTGGCGAACTGCTGAGTGGGCAGCTGATAGAGGCTACCATTCGGGCCGGTGCCATACTGCAAACCCATGAAATCATCTAGATCCAGCGTAGGCAGCGTGTAATCGGCCCACTCGTTTTTCATGGCCTCTGAAATATTGACGGTATCACCATAACGAATATGCGTTCCGATGGAGTCCGTATCATTGACGTAGCCATCATATATGTTACGTCCGGTCTGCATCTGCGTCTGCATATTGGTAACAACATCACCCTCGCCGATGATATTGTGCGTGAGGTTTATCCCCGTCAGCTTACTAAAAGCCTTGGCCAAGACATCGCGCTCATAGACGTGCGTCGTCAGGCCCTCCGCGACCGTATTGATATCCATTCCACGAAAAGGCTCGGCAGCCTTGGCAAACCACATGAGCTCTTCTATCTGTTGTTCACGTGTCAGTGTCGATTCTTGAAAGTGCTTATCCACCAATTGCTCTGCAATGGCCCGAGTATCTCTCTCATCGGCGTGCACTGACCCGCTTGCAAGCATTACGCCAGCGGCAAGCAGAGAGAATCGTGTTGTTATAGATTTCATAGTCACCTCTTCGATTGTGGTTTTTCGTCCGTGAATCTATAGCTCCATCTAATGGTCAACCCCAGCGTATCAACGCCAATATCCAGAGAATGGAAACGCTCAAGGCGATCCAAATGTTCAGTGATGTAAACCCAACCACCAACAAATGAATATAAGCTGCAGAAAGTAATCCAATGAAGAGCCGATCACCTCGTGTGGTGGTAATCGGTAAAAACCCCTTACGCTCTACCGTAGGCGATATAACCTCCCAAACCGTCATACCCGAGAGCATAATGGCAATAGCCATGAAAAATATCGCAGTAGGCATCGTCCAGACCATCCATTGCATATCAAGCACTCCTCAGGTACGGCCCAGAGCAAAGCCCTTGGCGATATGATTACGAACAAAATAAACCACCACGATGCCCGGCAGGATAGTCAAGACTCCGGCGGCAGATAGCGCACCCCAGTCAATACCCGAAGCTCCCTTAGTTTGGGTCATCACGGAAGCGATAGGCTGCGCATTGGTCGCAGTCAACGTACTAGCGAGCAGTAGCTCTACCCAAGAGAACATGAACAGGAAGAACAAAGTGACGCCTATACCCGAACTGATCATGGGAATAAAAATCTTCACAAAAAATTTAGGAAAACTGTAACCATCGATAAATGCCATTTCATCGACTTCTTTGGGCACACCACTCATGAACCCCTCCAGGATCCAGACCGCCAACGGGATATTGAATAGGCAATGCGCCAATGCCACCGAAAAATGAGTATCGAAAAGACCAACCGTATAATAGAGCTGAAAATAAGGTAGCAAGAAAACTGCTGGTGGCGCCATGAGGTTGGTCAATAGCCAGAAAAAAAGATGCTTATCACCTATAAATTTATAACGACTAAACGCATAGGCTGCCGGCAGTGCCACCACAATGCTTATCAGCATGTTCATCAATACATAAGAAATGGAATTAACATAACCCATATACCAGTTAGAGTTTGTAAAAATCTTGGCGTAGTGCTCAATGGTAAAATTTTCTGGCCACAGGGTTAAAGTGCTCAATATTTCGTTATTAGACTGAAATGACATATTAAGCAGCCAATATATGGGTAACATCAAAAAGATGACATAAATCCCAACCAGGCCTCGGCGACGCCATTGGATAGAAGCCGAGCGAGCCTTGCGTCGACGGCGGTTACTGGAAGCTTCAGCGCGCTCGCGCACGGCTTCTGGTGTGGTAGGCAATATATTTCTCATCTCACCCTTCCTTGTGTTTTTCGTCTTTCTGAATATTCATTATCGCGGTATAAAAAACCCAGCAGACAAGCAGAATAATCAGGAAATAAATGAGAGAGAATGCAGCCGATGGCCCCAAATCCTGCTGACCAATCGCCATGGTCGTCAGTGACTGGCTAAGAAAGGTAGTGGAACTACCAGGACCACCACCGGTTAATACAAAAGGCTCGGCATATATTTTGAAAGAGTACATGAAGCGTAACAAGACGCCAATGACCAGCACGTTTGTTAATTTGGGAAGCTGGATATAGCGAAAGACAGCCCACCTGGAAGCACGATCGATGCGTGCTGCCTGATAATAGGCATCCGGGATTGAACGCAGACCACTGAAACAAAGCAAGGCGATCAGCGGGGTCCAGTGCCAAACATCCATCAGAACGATCGTCGCCCAGGCATCTAGCGGGTTTGCCGTAATATTGTAGCCATAACCCAACTCGCGCAGACCCCATCCCATGAGCCCAATGTCACCACGCGTGAAGATTTGCCAGATGCTGCCCACCACATTCCAAGGAATCAATAGCGGCATGGTAACGAGTATAAGCATGGCCGAAGCCTGCCACCCCTTCTTAGGCATGATTAGAGCGATACCAATACCCAACGGTACTTCGATGGCCAGCACGATCAGCGAAAAGGCAAACTGACGAAGCAGGGCTGCCTGTAGCGCTGGATCATTGAGCATCTGCTTGAACCACTCGGTCCCCGTAAAGAACCGCGTATGAGCATCGAAGACATCCTGAACCGAATAGTTCACCACGGTCATCAACGGGATGATAGCGGTAAACGATACCAGCAAGAGCATAGGCAGGATCAGCCACCATGCCCGGTTGTTATAGACTTTATTCATGGTCGATCTCCACGCGGTATTCATCGACGTAAAGCCCGAGGCGCTCATCGGGGAAGCGCAGCCAGGCCTTGTTGCTCGGCGTCACCTGATCCTCCTCGATACGCGCCTTGAGGGCGACATCTCCCAACATGAGATGGACGATCGAATAGGTGCCCAGGTCTTGAGCGTAATCGACGCGTGCCTCCATCCCGCCCGCGACCGGCTCTGAATGCACTTCGATGAATTCGGGGCGTATTCCCAGCTTGATATTGGAGGACGTCGCTTTCTCGATGGCCTCTCGAACTCCCTGCCCTGCCGTGAGCGCGGTATCGCATGCCCAGATCATGCCATCGCGAGCTGAGACGTCCAGGAAGTTCATGCCCGGGCTACCGATGAAGTAACCGACGAAGGTATGCCTCGGTTCCTCGAAGAGTTCGCGTGGTGTTCCAAACTGGACGATCTGCCCCTCGTACATCACGGCCACCTTATCTGCGAAGGTAGATGCCTCAAGTTGATCGTGGGTCACATATATCATCGTGATCCCGAAACGCTGATGGATCTCTTTCAACTTGCGCCGAAGCTTCCACTTGAGCTGGGGATCAATCACGGTGAGCGGCTCATCGAATAAAATAGCGGCCACATCGTCACGCACCAGACCGCGGCCCATGGACACTTTCTGCTTTTCATCGGCAGTCAGGTTCCTGGCCTTGCGCTTTAGCTGAGCCGTCAGCTCCAGCACGTCGGCGACTTCCATGACGCGCTCATGAACCCTCGACTCAGGGGTCTTTACGTTGCGCAGCGGAAAGGCCAGGTTGTCGTAAACCGTCATCGTGTCGTAGATGACAGGAAATTGGAAAACCTGGGCTATATTGCGCGCTTCGGGTGGCAACTCATTGACTACTTCACCATCAAAAAGCACTTCGCCACTCGATGGCTCTAGCAAACCGGAAATGATATTGAGCAACGTCGATTTGCCGCAGCCCGAAGGCCCCAAAAGAGCATAAGCGCCGCCCTGCTGCCAGACATGATTCATCTCACGGATGGCATAGTCTTGAGGTGATTGGGGGTTCGCCAAATAAGTATGCGCCAGTGATTTCAGGGTGATCTCGGCCATCTCAAATACCTCTCAGGTGACTCGGTATATGGACTACCGCACCGTCATGATCGAAGGCATAAACCTTGTGCGCCGAAAAGTAGAGTTTAACCGGCGAGTCAACACGAAATTCGTGAACCCCTTCAAGATGTACTGTCATGTAGAAATGTTCGTTGTGCACATGCAGGAATGTTTCAGAGCCACTGATCTCGGCCAAGTCAACGATCATATGGATCTCGATATCGCTTTTGGCTCGGGGATTCAGCGAGATATGCGAGGCACGAATACCAAACCGATATTCACCTGGTTCTAAAGTGCTAAGCTCGTTGCCAACAGGGAAGTGCAACGTATTGTCGAAGCTTATTTCAGAACCGGAGAGGGCTCCCTTGACGATATTGATAGGTGGCTCCGAGAACATCTCAGCCGCCCTGATATCGCTCGGACGGTGGTAGACATCTGCAGTGGGGCCATACTGGAGTAAACGCCCTTGATGTAGCACCGCTGTATTGCCGCCCAGTGCCAGTGCTTCGGCAGGCTCGGTGGTCGCATAGACGGCAATGCAGTTACGTTCGCTGAAAACCGCCCGCAACTCTTCGCGAAATTCCTCGCGAAGCTTGTAGTCCAGATTGACCAGTGGTTCATCGAACAGCACCACATCGGCATCCTTCACCAAGGCGCGTCCCATGGCGGTACGCTGCTGTTGGCCACCAGACAGCTCCAGTGGCTGACGATCGAGCAGGTGCTCGATATGCAGCATCTCGGCGATACTCCGCACCCGACGATCGATCTCGGCGCGCCCTGCCTTCGCCAGCTTCAGCGGCGAAGCGATATTATCATAGACGGTAAGGCTGGGGTAATTGATGAACTGCTGATAGACCATCGATATATTGCGATGCCTTACGGAGCGACCGGTCACATCCTGACCATCCATTAGGACTCGCCCTCGAGTCGGTGTGTCGAGCCCCGCCATCAGCCGCATCAGAGTGGTCTTCCCGGAGAGCGTCCGGCCCAACAGGACATTGAACGATCCGGGCTCGAGGGTCAGGTTCATGTCAGCGATATGCGTCTCGCCGCCGACCACCCGCTCGATGTTTTCTAGGTTCAATGACATACGGATCTCGGCTGTTATTCATTATGAGATCACGCTGAGTAAGCGTGTAAAATCACGTTAGCCGAGATTCGAATTCAGACACAAATGTTATTTACCGAAAACGATGCACAGGCCGTTCAATACGACCAGAATATAATCATAACCTATTGTTTATAGAGACAAAAAATAGCGAATAGAACTTTTGTCTACTTCGCACAAAAAAAACAGTACTCGATGCTTTCAAAAAGAAGATGGTTGGACTCTTCGATTTCGAACATTAAAAGGGCTGCATAAAGCGACCCTGGTTCTTGGCGATAGAATCCAAATATGAGAATAGTCTAACCCACACCAGGAATTCCGATGCGGGCTTGTTGAAGAGTGTCAGCGCGTGCCGAATATTTTATCGCCGGCATCGCCAAGGCCTGGGACGATGTAGCCATTCTCGTCGAGGCGCTCATCAACGGAGGCGGTATAGATCTCCACCTCGGGATAAGCCTCCTGCACCCGAGCAATACCCTCCGGCGCTGCCACCAGGACAATGACTTTAACCAGCGGGCAGCCACGCGCCTTGAGCATATCCAATGTCGCTACCATGGAGCCCCCCGTGGCCAACATCGGGTCGATGACGATCGCCAGACGCTCGTCGAGATCGCCGACGAACTTCTCGAAATACGGCACCGGTTCCAGCGTTTCTTCGTTGCGATAAAGCCCCACCACACTGACGCGAGCGCTAGGAATGAGATCGGTGACACCATCGAGCATCCCCAGGCCGGCCCGCAGGATGGGAACCACGGTGACTTTTTTACCCTTGAGCAGTTCGACCTCGAGCAAGCCGCCGCTCCATCCCGGAATCTCGGTCTTCTGAGTCTCGAGATCCTGCGTCGCTTCATAGGTCAATAACTTGGCGACTTCGCTGGCCAACTCACGGAAGCTCTTGGTGCTGATACCGGCTTCGCGCATCAGGCCCAGCTTATGCTTGACCAAGGGATGTTGGATGGCATGAACGCTCATGTCGGGG
>Ga0209300_1000024_pt1 | contig 119387 bp, 101 predicted proteins | sample Shrwel_input2_RT_FD_187535 | JGI IMG/M metagenome (GOLD analysis project Ga0209300, IMG submission 187535) | Subsurface microbial communities from deep shales in Ohio, USA - Utica-3 well 1 S input2 RT (SPAdes) (version 2) ... | reverse complement strand
CTTTGGAAGAAAAGCGTGAAACTGTTCGTCACCTGCTTTCGTTCGGTGTGCTGAATGACGAGCAAATTGCCGAAGCGACGGGGCTAGCCATTGAGGATATCGCCAAGCTGCGTCTAGATGATAAGCATTGACCCTATAGCAGGTAGCAGGCTGAGCCACGGCGCGCGGTCATTAGATACCGTTTGATGGATCATGAACCGGCGTTCGAAGACGGCCCCTTTATGGGGCCGTTGGCGTTTGTAGGGCGGGATTTGGTGACGCCGTTAGCCCTCCGCCATGAGCCCGTCGTCGAGTTCGAAAGTGGTGAGGGTGTTGAGTGTGGCATTCTTGCGGTTGCCGTGCCCGATGAGCGCTGCTTGCGGTGGGCGCTGGTGAGTTCGTATCGCGGGAATGTTGGTGGCTTGGCCGGTGTTCTCGAAGGTGCAGTCGCGGAAGGTGAGATAGTTGCTTTCCTTGGCCAGGAAGACGCCCGGCGCGGCATCGAGGGTGATCATGTAGCCGTGTTCGGTCAGGTTTTTCTTGAAGTGACATGTTTCGAAGCGCACTACATGCCGGGAATTGCGCTTGTCGCTGTTGTGCAGGTAGAGGTGCCCGCCGCCGGGGGTGAAGTCGAATTGGCAGTGCCGGTAGCGATGCTGCTGCGTGGTCTCGAAGATATCGAAGCGCGGCACGCCGTCGCCGAGCCGGCAGGTATCTACGTCGAGCGCGTCGAAGGCTTTGACCCAGCCGGAGGGGATCTCGCAGTCTTGGAGGCTGATGCGCTCGGCGGGGACATGAAAGAGCCGTGCGTGAGTGTCGGTCAATGTGAAATCGCGCAGGTGCGATTGCCCGATAAGCTTGAAGCCTACGGCGGAGGGTTCGTCGGTGCCGTGTCGGCTCTGAAAGTGGGCGAGGTGCAGTGCGCCTTTGAAGCCGTCTGCGGCGACGACCGACGCGTAGCTGGCCCGAATGCTCTCATGGCGGCGTGGATAGAAGGTTTGCCAGGTTTCATTGAGATGGCGGATGTCGATATGCCCGTCGCCTGTGAGCGATAGTGTGTTACCGCTGCGTCGGCTGCCACGCAGGAACGTGGTGAATCGTTGTCCCGTGAGTCGGCTGGCTGCGAGGTCCATCTCGATGCAGAAGCCCCTGGCGACGTCGCGTGCCAGGCAGTCATCGACGGTATGGCGTACGGGAATGCCGTGCAAGTCGCTGAGTAGGTATCCATCGCCCGTGGTTTCGGCGATGCAGCCGCGCAGGGTGAAGTGGCCGATACCCAGTGTCGGAATACGTCCGGTGGTGGCGACGAAGCCGTGATGCGTCGTATTGCGTGAGCGGCAATTGATAAAACGCACGTCGTGGCTGTTTTCGGCCCAGAAGCCGGCGTTGTACTCGTCATCTCCGTAATCGATGCTGGCGTGGTGGCCGTTTTCGGCGAGACAGTCGATGAAGTCGATGCGCTCGCTGAGGATGTGCTCCGGGCTTTCGCCGTAAGTGTCGGAGACGAAGCCGATACGCGTGAAGTCACGCGCCTGGCAGCGTTCGACGATGCCGTCGTGGGCGTCGACGATGAAGATACCGTCGCCGTAGTTGCCGCGTGCATGCTCGGCGATGACATCGCGGAGCACGAAATTGCGTGCTCCGCCGACGCGGAGGCAGGCAAGAGGAGAGCGGCGGCATACGAGGTCGTGGGCGGTGACGTCGTGGCCCATGAGGTCCAGTGGCAGGCAGCCGGTAAAGGCGTCGTGATTGGAGGCGCTCCAATGGGCGGGGTCGTCGCTGACATTGCCATCCAGTGTCATGCCGGAGAGGGTGGCGCCATCATCGATCTCCACCAGTGAACCTCGAGCATCACCGGTATAACGAATGGTCGTACGCCTGACGCCCGCCCCGGTCACGTGGATGCCTGTGAAGCGTAACCCCGTACCCGATGAGGCGAAGTCGCCCTCGGGGAAGATGACATCGCGCTGCTGGGTACTGGCGACCTGGGCCAGTTGCTTCAAGGCGGGATACTGGTCGCTGCCGTCGCCGCGTGCGCCGAACATGGCCGGCGTGAGCATGTCGTCGAGTCGTCTCAGAAAGCGTCCTCCGGCTTGGTCGTGAGCACGAAAACAAGTGCCGCCGTCTTCGGCGCGTTGTTCATTGGCGTACCAGATGAAGCTGCCCCCGCCGAGTGTTCCCCCCGCGTGAAAACTGGCCACCTCGACGCGTTGCCCATCATGGAGGCGGGCAACGTCCAGCGCCTGCATGTCGGCGATGGAATCGGCATGCACAGCCTGCGCTCCCCCCGGGATTGTTTGCCCTTTCTTTTCTCTTTTTTCTATGTCTGCTGCGTTTTTTTCCATGCCCATAGTGTGAGCCGGCAATAGACCGGAGGCGGTCAGTACGACGCCGCCGTGGAGTAGGCGAACCAAAAGTCGTCTTCTCGAAGTATTCATATCATCCCCCTAACGTGAGGCCTAGCGTAGAGGAGGTTTGGTTGCGCGATAAGGTGAAAGGTTTCCCATTGGGGAGCGTATTTTTCTCATTTTTAATTATTTTGGTTATCTTTATGACGGTGAGATTGTAATTATTTGTCATTCGAGATGGTTTTTTTGATATGGATTCATGATGGCGTTTTGAGTATAAGGTGCGACTGAGAATTGAGCTACGAATTTTGCGATTTTTAGCATTAGTAATATGGGGCATGTTTACCACTAAAACCGTCTGGCTTTGAATGTGGACGCTTTGTAACTTGTTTGGCGAAAACCCGGTTATTTGATGCCCTTTAATGGGCGGCACGGGACACTGATAAAGGTGGCGTCAATCATGTTCAATAAGCATAAAGTCTTCGAGAAGCTTGATCGTTCTGCATGGGTGGGGAGCGAGTCGTTACTGTCGAGTAGCGATGCATTCGACACGCGTTACGAGCGGCGCCATTCACGTTGGTATGAGCAGTGCCTGATGGGGACACCCTTGCACTTCGTCGTGGGGTTGCCGCTGGTTGTGATGGTGCCGCCTTTGATGGTGCATGGTGGGGGCTTCTGGCGCAGCATGGCACCGGGGCTTGCCACCACGCTATGGGCGGTGGGGGCGGCGTTTCTGGTCACGCTTTTCTTCTTGCGCCGCATGACGCGTTTCCCCGGTACGCAGGCCTCAATGTTCGCCGTGCCGCTGGCCAGCATGGTGTTCGTGGCGACCTGGGCACTTCTGTTGGGTATCGAGCGTTTGGACACGCGTGTTTTGTGGGGGGGGTACGCTGCGAGCCTGGTGTGGTTTTTTATCGGCTACGCGGCGGTGCAGCGCTTTCGGCGGCCGCGTTTTGCGGTGGTGCCGTTGGGTGACGCGCGCCATCTTGGCGAGCTCGAAGGCGGCGAACTGTACCGTCTGGATGTGCCGCGCCTGGGGGCGCAGCGTATCGACGGCATCGTTGCGGATCTGCGCAGCGACGCCCTCAATCACGAGTGGATACACTTTTTGACCAAGTGCATGCTGCATGGGATCCCGGTGTATCAACTTAAGCAACTCGACGAGTCACGCACCGGGCGTGTCAAGTTGGAACATCTCGCGGATACGGAACTGTCCTCGTTGTTGCCGTCGCCGCTGTATAGCGCCTGCAAGCGCGGCCTGGATCTATGCGGCGCGTTGCTGTTGTTACCGCTGTTGGCGCCGATCATGCTGGCCACTGCTTGGGCCATACGCCATGACAGCCCAGGGCCGGTGCTGTTCGTGCAGCGTCGTATGGGCCATCGCGGCGTGCCGTTTCGCATCTATAAATTCCGCAGCATGTACTGCGATATCAAGGGCAAAGAGTTCGTCTCCGGTGAGGACGACCCGCGCATCACGCCGGTGGGCAAGATCATTCGCAAGTACCGCCTGGATGAACTCCCGCAGCTATTCAATGTGCTCAAGGGTGACATGAGCTTCATTGGCCCCCGCCCCGAGCCTGTGGATCTCTCGCAGTGGTACGAGCAGGACATACCGCTTTTCAGCTACCGGCGTGTCGTCAAACCGGGGATCTCGGGCTGGGCTCAAGTCGAGCAGGGCTATGCGGCGGAGGTCGATGACATGGCCATCAAGCTGCAATACGACTTCTATTACATCAAGCATTTCTCGCTATGGCTCGATGTGCTGATTCTTCTGCGTACGTTGAAAACGATCGGCACTGGGTTTGGGGCACGTTGAGGCGCGTCCGCGTTGACTATTGTGTTGAAGCATGGCGTATGTCGCCCCCGTCTTTGTGCGGGGGCGTTTTATTCTATGCGTTTAAGTTTAAGGGTTAGTTTATCGTGCTCCTGTAGGGTGGTTTCTCACCTCGGATGGATGAGTTTTCTGATTAAAAGGCGCGATTTAGTAACGAGTAAAATCCAATGTAAACATTGTGTGAATTCAGTCTATGAAACGTTACACAGCGCATAGAATGAAATTCGCAAGCAGATAAGAATGTAACCAAGGAAAGCTGCGCGTAATTCAAAAGGTGCGTAATTAAATGATTGCGTAACGCGAGACATACGTGCCGCAGGAATAAGCCAGATAGGTATTTGAAAGTTAGCGGTTATGGCCCGGGAGATGTGGTGTCGCTCCAGGGCGGTAGCGTGGGTAAAAGAATCTTGAGCCCTAATAAAATGACGAGTGAGGGAATCGGCATGACTGTAAGCCGCATGGAATATCGTTCGGGGTGGAGAAAGCCGCTGCTGGGGCTCTCTTTGGTGGTGGCTCTGTCGGGCTGTGCATTCGCGCCCGGTAGCCATATGGGATACGACACGCAGGGGGAAAATCTTTCCGATAATATCGAGATAAAACCGATCACGCCGAGTCTGGTCAAGACGCTGGCCGCAACAGAAGATGAGTTGCGCGATTCGTTGTTCGATTACAGCGAAAATGCCGTCCCCGAGAGCGATCTCGATTATGACTACCTGATAGGACGCGGCGATATTCTCAGTGTAGTGGTATATGACCATCCTGAACTGACGATTCCCGCCGGGAGTGAGCGTAGCGCCGAGGAGTCGGGCAATGTGGTGCATTCGGACGGCACCATCTTCTATCCCTACATCGGCCAGGTGGACGTCGCGGGACGGACGGTGCGTGATGTTCGCGAGGAAATTCAGCGCCGCTTGCAGGGCTACATCGCACAGCCCCAGGTGGATGTGAAAGTCGCTGCCTTCAATGCCCAGAAAGCCTACGTCACGGGGCAGGTCGAGCAGGCCGGCGCGCAGCCCATCACCAACGTGCCGCTGCGGGTATTGGATGCACTCAGCAACGTGGGCGGTCTTACCCAGGGTGGGGATTGGCACAATGTCGTGCTGACGCGTAACGGCGAAGAGATGCACCTCTCGGTGTACGACATGCTGGTCAATGGCCATCTCGGGCAGAATCTGTTGCTGCAGGATGGCGACGTACTGCATGTGCCGGTGGTCGGCAATCAGCAGGTTTATGTGATGGGTGAAGTCAACGCGCCGGCGGCTGTGCCGATGCCCAATACGCGCTTCTCGCTGACCAATGCCTTGGCCCAGGCCGGCGGTATCAACGAGAACAGCGCCGATGCCTCGGGTATCTTCGTGATTCGCCGCAATCATGATGTCGACAGCGATACCTTCGCCACCGTCTATCAGCTCAACGCCAATAACGCGATCTCCTTCGCGCTGGGGGCGGAGTTCATCCTGCAGCCTACCGATGTGGTGTATGTCACTGCCGCCCCGATTGCGCGCTGGAACCGCGTCATCAGCCAGATTCTGCCGAGTGTGACGGCGATCTACGAGCTGACGCAGGCCACGCGTGACATCCAGGACATCGACGACAACTTATAAGCCGTCATTGTCTCGAGCCCCGACACCGCTGCCGACCAATACAATTGGCTCGATACGGTGCCGGGTCTTGGACCCACATTCTCATGGAGTGGGAATTCTATGAATCTCAATGTACCGGCCCCGCAAGCGACTAAAACCTCCGATGATATGGAGTTGGGTCGCATTCTGGGTTTATTGTTCGATGCCAAGGGGTTAATGATCAGTTTGATCGTGCTGTTCGCGCTCGTGGGGACGGCGTATGCCTACTTCGCGACGCCGATATTCCGGGCCGATTCGCTGGTGCAGGTGGAAACCAAGACCCCTCAGAATCCATTGGCGGATGCGACAGCCGCCGCCATGATGCCGCAGTTACCGCCGTCGCGTGCCGAAATGCAGATCATGCAATCGCGCATGGTACTGGGGCAAGCGGTGGGCATTCTCAACCTGGATCTCCGAGTTGATCCGGTGCGCCTGCCGGTCATCGGCAACTTTCTGAAACGTCATCACATCGCTGCGCCCGCGTTCGCGCAGGACTGGGGCTATGCCTGGGCGGACGACAGTATCGAGTTGGCGGCGATGCCGGTCGACGATGCTTATCTTGGCCACACGTTCATCCTCGAGGTACTCGATGAGCAGCGCTATGCCTTGCACTATCGCGGCGAGCGGCTGGGTGAGGGGCGCGTCGGTGAGGTGTCTTATTTCCTGGGTAAAGCGGTGGGCGTCGAAGTGGCATCGATCTCGGCTTCGCCGGGCGCGACCTTCGAGCTAGCGCATGAGCAACGCGTGGTCGCTGTCGACATGTTGCGCGACAACTTCGGCGTGGCTGAGCAAGGCAACGGCACGGGCATTATTGCCTGGAGCCTGACTGATCCTTCGCCTGCATTGGCTGCGCGGATATTGACGACCATCGGCGATATCTACGTCACGCAGAATATCCAGCGTCAGTCCGAAGAGGCGCGCAAGAGCCTTGAGTTTCTAAATAAGCAGGTCCCCGCCGTGCGGGATAAACTTGTCGATGCCGAGCAGCAACTCAACGCCTATCGCTCGGAACACGATAGCGTGGATATTTCCATGGAAACCCAGTCGGTGCTCGACCGCGTGGTCAATCTGGAAAGCCAGCTTAATGAACTCGAGTTTTCCGAGGCTGAGATTTCTCGTCGTTTCACGCCGAGCCACCCGACCTACGCCGCCTTGTTGGAGAAGAAAGCGCAGCTCAAGCAAGAGTTAAGTGCTTTGGAAGAGCGTATCAACGGCATGCCGGAGACTCAGCAGGAAGTGCTGCGCATGCAGCGTGATGTCTCGGTCAACCAGGAAATCTATGTGCAGTTGCGTAACAAAGTGCAGGAGATGCAGATCGCCGAGGCGAGCACGGTAGGCAACGTGCGGGTACTCGATGAGGCGGCTGCGTTTCCGCGCCCGGTGGCGCCCAACAAGCTCATGATCATCGCCCTGGCGACGATACTGGGCGCAGTGTTCGCGGTGGCGGTGGTGATGCTGCGGGCAATGTTCAATCGCGGCCTGGAAAGCCCCGATCAGCTCGAACAACTGGGCCTGCCCGTTTATGCCATCGTGCCCAAATCGGATGATCAGAACAAACTCAATCGGCGTATTCGTCGTGGCAGCCGTTCGCAGAGCGTGCCGGCGGGGTTGCTGGCCTGGCATCGGCCACTGGATGTTTCTATCGAGGCGTTGCGCAGCCTGCGTACCAGCCTGCATTTCGCGATGCTCGATAGCACCGACAATCGCTTGATGATCACCGGGCCGAGCCCCGGCGTGGGCAAGAGCTTCATTGCGGCCAACCTGGCGGCGGTGTGTGCCCAGAACGGACAGCGCGTGTTGGTGATCGACGGCGACATGCGCAAGGGGCAGATGCACAAGATTTTCAAGGGGTCCTCCGAGGATGGCTTGAGCGAAGTACTGGCCGGCCGCCACAGCCTGGCAGAGATGGTGCGCGTGGTAGAGAGTGTCGATGGCCTCGAGTACTTGGCGCGCGGCGTGGTGCCGCCCAATGCTTCGGAACTGCTGGCGTCGTCGCGTTTCACCGAGTTGCTGGCCACGGCCAGCGAGCGTTATGACCTGGTGATCGTCGACTCGCCGCCGGTGCTGGCGGTGACCGATGCCACGGTCATCGGTAAGCGCGTGGGCACGACGCTGATGGTGGCACGCTTCCAGGTCAACCCGCCCAAGGAAGTCGAGCTGGCCATGCGCCGCCTGGATACCGGTGGGGTACGCGTCAAGGGCGCGATTCTCAACGGCTTGGAGCGCAAGGCGGCCACGGCGTACACCTATGGTTATTACAACTATTCCTATCACTGACCTCACCATGCGTACCGTTAACCGGTCTTACGTCGCCACAACGCGCGCTAGACGCGTTCGAGGAGTGAACCTTGCTGATTCGCTATACCGCTTATTACGGCTTGGCGCGTGGTGTGCCGGGGCTACTGAACTTCCTGGCCATCGCGATCTATACCCGGATGTTGTCGCCCAGCGATTACGGGATCTACGCCTTGGTGGTGGTCTGGGTGGGGCTGGTCAATGTGGTGTGCTTTCAGTGGATTCGCCTCTCATTGTTGCGGTTCTTTCCGGCCAACATGGACGATCCACGGCGCCTATTGAGCACGTTGTTGCTGGCGTATACCAGCGTGGCGCTCATCACTGGCGTGGTGGGAGTGGGGGTGTTGCTGGTGGTGAGCGACCCCGCGCTGCAGTCGTTGGTGCTGATCGCCGTGCCGTTGATCTGGGTGCAGGCCGGGTTCGAGCTGAGCCTGGAGCTGATGCGCAGCCAGCTCAATCCGTTGCGTTATGGCTTGATGGCAGGGGTGCGGGCGGTCATCGCGTTGGGACTCGGCGTGCTGTTGATCACCTGGGGCTTTGGGTCTTTTGGGCCCCTGTTGGCAATGCTGGTGGGGATGCTCGCGGCCGTGCTGGTGCTGGGGGCGTCGCTGTGGCGGGAGGCACGCCCGTCGCTGGCACTAGTGCCGGCGTTGAAGCCATTGCTGGTCTATGGGTTGCCGTTAACTGCGACCTTCGCCCTAGAGTTCGTGGTCTCGAGTTCCGATCGCTTTCTACTGGCGTGGATGCTGGGCAACGACGCGGTGGGCATCTATACGGCGGGCTACGATCTGGTCGCGCATGTCATCAACCTCCTGCTGGTGACGGTCAATCTGGCGGCGTATCCCTTGGTGGTGCGCGCGCTCGAGCATCACGGGCGCGAGGCGGCGCGGGAACAGTTGGACCGCAATGGCAGCATGCTGCTCTTGATTGCGATACCGGTGACGCTGGGCTTTATCGTGCTGGCGCCGCAGATCGTCGCGCTGATGTTGGGCGAGGCGTTCCATGCTGGAGCTACGCAGCTGGTGCCGTGGGTCGCCTTGGCCATCTTCATGTGCTGCATCCGCGCCTTTCACTTCGATCTGGCCTTTCAGCTAAGCGAAAAGACGCTTTATCAAGTGTGGATCAACGGTGGCGCGGCGTTGGTCAATGTGGCGCTCAATCTGCTGTTCATCCCGGCCTTCGGCCTGGTGGGCGCGGCGTACGCCACGCTAATCGCGTATGGCGTGGCACTGGCGCTGAGCATATTGCTGGGGCGGCGTTTGTTCGCGATCTCCCTGGTCACGCGGGACAACCTCAAGATTCTATTATGCGGCGCCATCATGGTGGCGTGCCTGTGGCCACTGCGTGAGGCCAGTGGGGCGCTGGCCCTGGCCGAGCAAGTGCTGTGGGGAGCGGCAGTTTATACCGTTAGCGCATTTTCGATGAACGTGGCGAATGTACGCGAGTTGGTGTTCGCCAAGCGATGGACGGCCAAATGAAAGATGACGATAAGCGCATTGCGGTGTTTTTGCCTTCGTTAGTGGGAGGGGGCGCGGAACGGGTGATGGTGACGCTCGCCAATGGGTTCGCTGCACGCGGTGTGCCGGTGGATCTCGTCGTGGTGGCGGCCAAGGGTGCGTATCTGGCGGATGTCTCGCCACATGTGCGTTTGGTGGAGCTCGGTGCTTCGCGCGTGCTGTTCAGCTTGCCGGCACTGGTGCGCTACCTGCGTCGCGAACGCCCGCACGCCTTACTCTCGGCACTCAACCACGCCAACATTATTGCGCTGTGGGCGCGTAAGTTGTCGGGGGCCAAGACTCGGCTGGTGGTCTCGGAGCGCAATACGCTGTCGCACGATATGTCGAGTGATCGTTTCGAGCGGCTGGTGCCGTGGTTGATGCGCCTGAGCTATCCCTCGGCGGACGCTATCGTCGCGGTTTCTGGTGGGGTGGCGGATGATCTTGCGCAGACGGTGCGCTTGCCCCGTGAGCGCATCGATGTCGTCTACAACCCTATCAATTCGAATCTACCTCAACTTAGCGAGGCGCCGGTCGTGCATCCTTGGCTGGCCGATGGTGAGCCACCGGTCATCGTCGCGGCGGGGCGGCTGACTGTGCAGAAGGATTTCGCGACCCTGATCGAGGCCTTCGCCGAAGTACGCAAGACACATACGGCGCGGCTGGTGATTCTCGGCGAGGGCGAACTGCGCTCGGTGCTGGAGGCGCTCATCGCCGAATTGGGTATCGGTGATGACGTGGCGTTGCCGGGCTTTGTCGATAACCCCTATCCGTGGATGCGTCAGGCGTCGCTGTTCGTGTTGTCGTCGGCGTGGGAAGGTTTTTGTAACGTGCTGGCCGAGGCCATGGCCTGCGGTACGCCGGTGGTGAGTACCGATTGTCCCAGTGGTTCGGCGGAGATCCTGGAAGATGGCAAGTGGGGGCGGCTGGTGCCGGTGGGCGATGCTCCGGCGTTGGCGCGGGCCATCGCTGCGACGCTCAACGACGAAACGCATCCCGATGTTCGCCACCGGGCGCTTAGTTTCGACCTTCATCAGGCACTGCATGGCTATCTGCATGCACTACGCGTGACCATGCCGAAGGAGCGACGTTTTGGGTAGCGTTCAATGCATGGTGACTGCCGAATCCCCGTTGGGTGAAACGAGCGGCGTGGCGATTGCGCTGTTTTTGCCTTCGTTGGAAGGCGGTGGCGCCGAAATGGTGATGGTGACCCTGGCCAATGGGCTCGCTGCGCAAGGCTGGCGGGTGGATCTTGTCGTTGCACATGCCACCGGGGCTTACGTGAAGAATGTCTCGTCGACGGTGCGCTTGATCGACTTGCGGGCTGCTCGGGTGCTCTACAGCGTACCGGCGCTGGTACGTTACTTGCGTCGTGAGCAGCCACCGGTGCTGTTGTCGGCGCTCAATTACGCCAACGTAGTGGCGTTGTGGGCCAGCCGGCTGGCGAACGTGGGCACGCGGGTGGTGATCTCCGAGCACAACAACGTGACGCGTGACATGCGCGCCGAGCCCATGGGGCGCTCGTGGCTCATCCCGTTATTGATGCGTCGTTGCTATCCCTGGGCGAACGGCATCATCGCTGTTTCCAGCGGGGTAGCCGATGAACTATCCAAGGCTTTGGGGTTGCCGCGCGAGCGTATCGATGTGATCTACAACCCGGCGGTCACAGAGCGTCTGCGCGAACTGAGCATGCTCACGGTGACGCATCCCTGGCTCGCACCCGACGAGCCGCCGGTGATTCTGGCGGTGGGGCGACTCGCCGTGCAAAAGGATTATCCCACCTTGATCAAGGCTTTTGCTGCTTTGCGTGCCCACCGCGAAGCGCGGTTGGTGATCCTCGGCGAGGGAGAGCTTCGCGAGAGCCTTGAGGCAATGGTGGCGTCGCTCGGGTTGAGTGATGACGTCGCTTTTATGGGCTTCGTAGACAATCCCTATGCCTGGATGCGCCAAGCCTCGCTATTCGTATTGTCTTCGGCCTGGGAAGGTTTCGGCAATGTACTGGCTGAGGCCATGGCCTGTGGAACAGCTGTGGTGAGTACCGATTGCCCCTGCGGACCGGCGGAAATTCTGGAAGACGGTGCCTGGGGACAGTTGGTGCCGGTGGGAGATTCTGTGGCGTTACATGAGGCGATGTTGGCGGGCCTCAGCGGTAACCCCCGTCCCGATGTCGAGCGACGCGCGCAGCAATTCGATCTCGGTCAGGCCGTTCAGGCCTATTTACACGTCATGCAGCGTCAGTCCATTTGAGTTCAGGCGCGCAAGCGCCCCGTACGTCGAGGCAAATGATGAAATTACTGATACCCACCAATGGCTCGTTCGGTTACAAGGTCATGTGTTTGGCCCTGGCCGGTTTTTATGCCTGGTTTCTGATGGGATTGGATATCGACGGCTATATCGATCGTGCCAATTATCTCATCTATGCCAAGCACTCCGATGAAATATTCGTGATGTATGCCGCTAGTAGCCTCAAGACGATTATTACTAACGAACCGATATGGCTTTTGTTGAATATCTGGGCGTCAAGACATTTTACGCCGGAAGATACTTTACGCTTGATAATTTTCTTTTCTTCGTTTTGGGTATCGTTTCTGGTGTTGCGAAGCTATCCAAAATACGCATTCTTGTTGATACTTTTTATCCTGATGCCTCAGGTTTTGAAAAACCACATCATTCATTTGCGCCAGGGCCTGGGGATTACGGTGTTCTTTATCGGTTGGTGGTGTCGTTACTTGCCTCTGCGTATCTTCTTCATCGGGCTGGCGCCGTTAGTGCATGCCTCTTTTTTCTTCATTGATGCCTTGCTTCTTCTCAATATCGCCTTTTCGACATTCAGAATTTCGACGGTATGGCGCGTGGCGTACACCTTGGGCATAGGCATCGTGCTGGGGGCGTTGGGGATGTGGCTGGCCGGTGCGCTTGGGGCACGGCAAGGCGAGAGTGCCGAGTATAGTGCCATGGGTTCCGACGGGTCGGGCTTGGCATTTGTATTCTGGGCCATGTTTACCGTGATTTTCTTTATGGAGGGCAAGGAGTTTCTTAAAAACAATTTTTTTGCGGCGACCATTCTGGTCTTTTATTTGTCGACCTACTTTCTGTTGCCCGTGACTGCGCGTGTTTTCGAGAGCGGCATGTTGGTAGTGCTGTTGGCATCCTTGGGGTTAAGTGACTGGCGACGTTATGCAGTCTATGCGCTATATGCCTTCTATTTCTGCATGCAGTGGTACCCGGTGCTGGGGGTTCCTGGTTACGGCTGGGCTGCCGACGGAACCATGTAAAAGTGCTTTATGAGGGCTGAAGATGCGCCAGCATTTTTATTCGGGGCGAGGGGAAACAAGGGGAGGTAAAAATGCAGCGCAATGTTTCGTTGGATGTGCTTAAGCTGACATTGGCCGTTATCGTGGTGATTTCACATGCCCAGGTATTAATGGGGTATAGCGACCTGGGGTATCAGCTGACGGTACAAGGTCTGTTTCGTATCGTAGTGCCGATTTTCATGATGGCCAGCGGGTATTTCTTCATTAGCGTGATTCGCTCACGGTCACTGGTCGCTTGGCTCAAGAAGGTCGTGGCGATGTACGCCTTTTGGATGCTGGTTTATTTGTATTTTTGGTTGGATATTCCGGCGATGACGCCTTATGAGCTGTTGAAGTTACTGCGCGTGGCAGTCATGGGATACCACCATCTATGGTTTCTATCCGCGCTGATCGGCGCCGCCATTATGCTGTACATGCTGCGCAACCTGCCCTTGAAAGCGTTGTTGGTGCTGGCGTTGACGCTTTATGGGATGGGCATCTTCTTCATTTATGCCGGTCATTACCACCTGTTTTCCGGCACGCCGGTGGATGCGCTCTTCAACGAGATATGGTTTTACCGCAACTTCCTGTTCTTCGGCTTTCCTTTCTTTTGCACCGGCTACCTGCTGCGCCGTTGTGAAGGACTGCGCCAGTGGGATCGTCGCTATTTCATGCTATGGAGCCTGGGCGGTGCGCTACTGCTGCTGGGGGAGTCGTACCTCAATTATATCGGGCTCGAAGGCCAGCCCGCGTTCGATATGTATTTGAGTCTGCTGATCTTTTGCCCGGGACTTTTCCTGTGGGTGTCGTCGATGCATGTCCCCGGCGACAGCACGTCCCTGGCGTATTACGCGACCGCGTTGTACTTCATCCACCCGCTTTTCATTTCGCTATTCGAGGCGCTTTCGTATCGGCCGGGCAATACGCTGGCGCTGTTGGCGCTGGCGTCGTCGCTGCTGGCGGTGGTGTTGCTCAAAGGGAGCCGTAAGCGTTTGGGGTTTGCGTTCGGGGGGTGAAGAAGTCACCGGACCACCGACGCTTGCTCAAGATCATATCCGCCGTGTCCAGTCGTTGTCGGGCGTCGGCCAATCGAGAGGATGCAATCTCTTATGCTAGCCAAACCACTGAATGTCCTGCATGTCATCACCGGCTTGACCGATGGCGGTGCCGAGGATTCGCTTTACCAACTTTGCAATAACGATCGTCACAACGTGCATCGCGTGGTATGCCTGATGGATGCCGGACAATACGGCCCGCGATTCGACGAGGCCGGTATCGAGGTCGTGTACCTGCACATGTCGCCGGGCCGTGTGACCTTCGCGGGCTTGTGGCGGCTGTGGCGGACCATTCGCATGCTTCGGCCGGATGTGGTGCAGACGTGGATGTATCACGCCAACCTGGTGGGGGGTGTCATGGCGAGGCTGGCAGGCGTCAAGGCCATCTGCTGGGGGATTCACAACAGTAATTTGATGCCGGGCGTCACCAAACGCAGCACGATCTGGGTGGCCAAGGCGTGCGGGACTTTGTCGCGCGTAGTGCCGAGTCGCATCGTGAGCTGTTCGCAGCATGCGGTGGAGGTGCATCGCAAGCTGCGTTATGCGGCTATGAAGTTCGTGGTCGTGCCCAATGGCTACAATCTGTCGCTGCTCACCCCTGACGCCGAAGCGCGGGAACGGGTGCGTGCCGGGTGGGGACTCGACGCTGACATGCCGCTATTCGGGATGGTGGCCCGCTTCGACCCACAAAAGGATCATGCCAATCTGATCGCGGCTCTGGCACAGCTCAAGGGCCTGGGCTGGGACTTTCGCTGTGCGCTGATCGGCGCGGGGTTAGATGCCGATAACGAGGAGCTGGTCCAACTGTTGGAAGACCACGGTGTGCGTGACCGGGTACTGCTGGTTGGGCGACGTAGCGATATTCCGGCGGTGATGAACGCACTCGATGTGCATGTGCTGTCGTCGCGTTTCGGCGAGGCCTTTCCCAATGTGCTGTCCGAGGCCATGGCCTGCGGCACGCCGTGCGTGTCGACTGATGTCGGCGACGCGGCCTTCATCGTTGGTGATACCGGTTGGATCGTGCCTCCTGGCGACCCTCGCGCGTTGGCGGATCACCTCGCCCTGGCGCTTGATGAACACGTGGATGCGCTGGCGTGGCAAGCGCGTAAGCAGCGCGCGCATCAACGGGTCGTCGATTCCTTCAGTGTGCAACGCATGATCGACGGTTACAGCGCTTCCTGGCATCAGGCGTGCCACGTATGAATGCTAACTGGATGAGTTATTTAGCCCGCTCCGAAGGCGAGCCGCTGCGTCCGCCGGCCTTTGTGATTTCGCTGGACTTCGAATTGCACTGGGGTATGTCCGATATCGTGACCACGCCTGAGCATCCGTATATGCGGCAATTGCTCGGTGCGCGCCGTGCGGTCCCGGCGATGCTCGATCTCTTTCGTGAACGCCATATCCGCGCGACCTGGGCCACGGTGGGTTATCTATTCGCCGAGGACCGCGAAACATTGACGCGTTTCTCGCCCGTGCGGCGTCCGCGCTATGCCAATCCGGCGCGTGATAACTATCGGCAGGAAATCGGCGACGATGAGGCCAGCGATCCACTGCATTACGCGCGTTCCCTGGTCGATCTGATCGCGCAAACGCCAGGCCAGGAGATCGCCTCGCATACCTTTTCGCATTACTACTGCCATGAAGAGGGGCAGACGCCGGCGGACTTCAAGGCCGATCTCGCGGCGGCGATGGCCATCGCCGAGCATACCGGGCATCACCCCCGTTCCTTGGTCCTGCCACGCAATCAGATCGACGATGCCTATCTGGCGCCGATGCGTGATGTCGGCTTTCATTGTTATCGCGGCAATCCGCGTCGCGCGGGATTCTCGCGTCATCAACGCGATGCGACCGCCCGGCGTGCATTGCGCTTTCTGGACAGCTACATCAACTTGACCGGCCATCACGGCATCAAGTGGCGTGACCTCCAGGGCGACCCGCTGAATATTCCGGCCAGCATGTTTCTGCGCCCGCGTCGTGGGATACCGCAGTTCGATGCATTGCGGCTACGACGCATCAAGAAGGCCATGCGACGTGCCGCCAAGCGTGGCGAGATCTTCCATCTGTGGTGGCATCCGCACAACTTTGGTGTGGCTACCGATGCTCACCTGCGTGATTTGGCCGCCATCATCGGCTATTTCCAGGTGCTTTCCATCGAATACGGCATGCGCTCGATGTCGATGAGCGATGTGCTGGCGCGTCATGAGCAGGCCATGACGGCCTCATCATCGACCTAGCCTCTCGTCCCTAGCCCATGGGCGCTAGCCGCACACGTGTCCGGCGCCTTTATAACGCTTGATCAATTGCTTTCCCACGCGCCTTCGCGTGAGGGGCGGGGGCCCCGTGTCTTCAAAACCGTCTTCAAGAGCGTCTTCCAGAACGTGCCGCCGAAGAACGCTGCGCCACATGCGATCGCCATTGCAGAGGAGTTGTTTCCATGAACGATAAAACGATTGTGCTGGTCTCCAACACGTCCTGGTCTCTCTACAACTTCTGCCAGGGGTTTTTGAGGGTACTCAAGCAACGCGGCTTTCGTGTGGTGTGCCTGGTGCCCCATGACGACTATTCGCAACGCTTGCAGGAAGAGTTCGGCGTGACCTTGCGCACCATGCCCATGGATGGCAAGAGCACCGCGCCCACGCGGGAGGGGAGGTGCTTGTTCTGGCTGTACGGGCAGTTGCGCGGGCTGCGTCCCGCCTTCGTATTCAATTTCACGGTCAAGGCCAACATCTATTCGGGCCTGGCATGCCGTGCCCTGCGAATTCCGTATGCCAATACCGTCACCGGTCTGGGGACGGCGTTCCTGCATGAAAGCCACTTGTTTCGTCAGGTGCGACGCCTTTACGGCTTCGCCAACGCCGGGGCGAGGCGGGTTTTTTTCCTCAATCCCGATGACCGAGAGGTCTTCGAGCGCCAAGGCATGTTGCAAAAAGTCGACTGGGACATGCTACCCGGCGCCGGGGTTGATGTGGCGCGCTTTGCGTTCACGCCGTTGCCACAGAAAGGCCCCTTCACCTTTGTATTGATTGCGCGGCTGCTGGGCGACAAGGGCGTGCGCGAGTACGTCGCGGCAGCCGAGCAAGTGATTGTTGATAATCCCGAGACGCGCTTCTTGATCGTCGGACCCAAGGGGATCAGCAACCGCACGGCGATCGAGGATGACGAGATCGAGGCCTGGCACGAGCGGGGCGTCGTCGAATACGTCGGCGCTCAGGACGACGTGCGTCCTTGGCTCGCTCAATCCCATGTGCTGGTGCTGCCGTCCTATCGCGAGGGCTTGCCGACCACCGTATTGGAAGCGGGCTCGATGGGGCGGCCGACCATTGCCACCGATGTGCCGGGGTGCCGCCATGCCGTGGCCGATGGCCAAACCGGTTGGCTGTGTCGTGTCAAGGACGTGGAGTCGCTGGCAGCTCGTATGCGCGCGTGCCTGGTAATGACGCCCTGGGCGCTCTCCCGGGTGGGCGTGGCGGCACGTCGACGCGCCGAAAAGGAATTCTCGCAGGACATCGTCGTGGCGGGATATCTGGCCTGCCTGGAGGCCGGCCTGATGAATCACCAACGCGTGAAAATGGAGGCATGATGACGATATTAGTGACGGGCGGCGCCGGTTACATCGGCTCGCATATGGTGCTGCGACTCATGGAGGCCGGCCACGACGTGGTCGTGATCGACAACCTCTGCAATGCTTCGCGCGAGTCGCTGGAGCGCGTCTCACAGTTGACCGGCAAGGAGGTGACGTTCATCGAGGGGGACATTCGCGATCGTTCGCTGCTGGATTACGTGTTCACGGACTTCGCGATCAGCGACGTGTTGCACTTTGCCGGGCTCAAGTCCGTGGGGGAAAGCGTCAACGAGCCGTTGGCGTATTTCGAGAACAACGTCGCGGGGACCATTACGCTGTGTCAGGCCATGATGGCGGCGGGGGTCTTCCGTCTGGTGTTCAGCTCCTCGGCGACGGTGTACGGCGATGCCACGCGCATGCCGTTGAGCGAGAACGCGCCGACCGGACAGCCGACCAATGCCTATGGGCATTCCAAGCTGATGGTCGAAGAGGTGTTGCGCAAGCTGTCGCGGTCCGACCCGCGCTGGTCGATCGCACTGCTGCGCTACTTCAATCCCGTGGGCGCGCATCCCAGTGGGCTCATCGGTGAGGACCCGTCGGGCACGCCCAATAACCTGCTGCCGTTCATTTCCCAGGTGGCGATCGGACGTCTGCCGGCGTTATCGGTCTTCGGCAACGACTACCCCACGCCGGACGGGACCGGGGTGCGCGACTATATCCATGTCATGGATCTGGTCGAAGGGCATCTGGCGGCGATGCGTGTGCTGGCGGATCGTCCGGGGGTGAATGTCTGGAACCTGGGCACCGGACAGGGCTATTCCGTGCTCGAAATGGTCCGTGCCTTCGAGATAGTCTCGCAGCGCGACGTGGCGTATCGCATCGTGCCGCGCCGCGACGGAGACATCGCCGAATGCTGGGCCGATGCATCGCTGGCCGCGCAGGAGTTGGGCTGGAAAGCCAAGCGCGGCTTGACCGACATGATTGCTGATACCTGGCGCTGGCAATCGCACAATCCTGAAGGGTACCCAAGTAAACGCGTGGTGCGACGCGACAGCCTCGGCAAGCCCGGCGGTATGGCCAACGCCTTGCCGAAGATCTACCTCATCGACACCACGCGTACCAACCGAGTGGCATCGTGATGATTCGAGCAGAGAACATAATGGTTTGATTCGAAAAAGCGTTCGCTCGTGTTTGGCCTTGACGCCGGTGCCTCGTGCACCGGCGTTTTTTGTCATCGCCTTGGCGTGGTGTTATCAGCCGGGAGGAAAAGCCTGCTGCGCAAAGGGTTGTGAGGCGCGAGGGTTTGCTCGCTTAAGCCGCTGGGATACGCTTGTCATACCACTAAATAATGACACGGGTTCGGCGGGGCATGATGCGAAGATGGTCAAATCGCATGAAACGACTATTCAAGATACTGCTGCCCAAGACACTGCTGGGACGTTTGATTCTCGGCATTGGCGTGGGGTGGAGTGTGTTGGTCATCGCCATCCTGTGGGTGTCGCTGCGTGGCGGTAGCGGTCTTGCCGAGGAGGTCAATCGAGCGCATTTGGATTACGAGGCGGAGCTGATTTCACGCAATATTCAGCAAGCCATTTCGTTGCGGCTCGAGACGCTCGAGAGCATCGCCGACTCGCCAGTGAGCGCATTGCAAGCCGGCAAGCCGCTGGACCAGGAGAGTCCAGGCGGTGTACAGGCGCGTCTGAATGCGCATTCGGCGCTGATGACATTGTTCGACTCGGCCTTCGTCACCAATACCCAGGGTGACGTCATGGCTTTTTCACCGGGGTTGCCGGGTGCCGTGGGGCTCAATGTGGCGGATCGCGATTATTTTCAGTTCATCCGGGAAGTGGGGCGCCCCTTTGTGGCGAAGCCGATCGTCAGCAGGCTCTACGATAACCGCCCAGTGGTAGTAATGGGGGTGCCTCTGCACGACGAGCAGGGAAATTTCGCGGGCATGCTGGGCGGCTTGGTCAATCTCCGCGATGGACGCTTTTTCCTCGACTTGCGCAGCCTGCGCATCGGTGAAGAGGGCTATGCGGTCTTGATGGACAGCGACGGTACGGTACTCAGCCATCCCGACCATTCGCTGGTCATGCAGGACATTTCTACCCAATTGGATAGCTCGTTGCTCGAACAGGCGCTGGACGGTTGGCAAGGTACCGGGACCGGACGCGTTATCGACGGTGAGCAAGCGTTGATGAGTTACCATCAGGTCTGGCGGCCGGGGTGGATCGTAGGCGTTTTCCTGCCGAAGAGCCAAATCCATCAACCAATCGTCGACTACGTGCGTCGCCAGTGGTGGGTGGCCGTGGTCGTGGTGCTGTCGATGCTGCCCTTGTTGTGGTGGCTGCTGCGCATGGGGCTTTCCCCGCTGCGGCGCCTGGCGCGTCAGATCGCCCAGGTAGGGCAAGGCGATATCACGCGTATCTCCCTGGATACCTCGCTGGAGGAATTGCGGCGCATCGCTCAAACCTTCAATAGGGTGGAGTATGAGCGCAGCCGTGAGCGCACGGAGAGACGCAGTCGCCAGGCCTATCTCGATGCAGTGTTGAATTCGTCGCCGTTGCCGATGTTCCTGGCCGATATCGAGGGCCGCATCAGTTACGTCAATCCGGCCCTGGAATCTCTGACGGGGCTATCGGCGGCGTCGTTCCGACACCGTGAGTGGCTGCGCCGTCTGCATCCCGAGGATCGCTCGGTTCTGTTCGCGCTGTGGCGCAATGCGGTGGACGGCGGCCACGAGCTGCATCGTCAGTTGCGCTTTGAGTGCGGCGAGGGAGGCATGATGTGGTTGGAGCTTTATACCAGCCAGGTGATGAACGGTGAGCAACCGCAAGGCGTGGTGGGCTTCGTCAAGGACATCACCCATCTGCGCGAGCAGCAGAAGCGCCAGCTCTGGGAGGCCGAGCACGATCCACTGACCAGGTTACTCAACCGGCGCGGTTTCGAACGGCGCCTCGAAGAAGCCTTTCAGCGCTTTCGCGAACATGGCGACGTGGCGTCGTTGATCCTGTTCGATCTGGATAGCTTCAAGCCGATCAACGACGAAGGCGGTCACGCTCTGGGGGATGAGATGCTGCGTGCGATCGCTCGGTGTCTGGAAGGTTGCGTGCGCCGTGACGATCACCTGGCGCGCCTGGGTGGCGATGAATTCGCTATCCTGTTGCCCGGCTGCGCCAACCCACAAGCCATACGTATCGCCGAAGAAGTGCGTCACGCCGTAAGCGAGTTGTCGGTGCTTAGCAAGGATACGCGTTATCGTGTCACCGCGAGCCTGGGGATTTCATGCCTGGGGGCCGATGACAGCGATGCGCAAGCAATGGTGAAACGCGCCGATGCCGCGAGTTATGACGCCAAGGCGCAGGGCAAGAATCGCATGATGAGCGACGCGCGTTGCGTATGACGCCCAGTCCTTTATGCAATACGCGTGTCCGCAACATGAAAGAGGAACGACGATGAAGCACGATACCCTGGTGTTAGGCGCGGGCATGGTAGGCGTCGGCGTGGCGTACCATCTCGCGCGGCGTGGCCGCCGAGTGGGGCTGGTGGATCGTCGCGCGCCGGGGAGTGAGACCTCCTATGGTAATGCCGGCATCATCCAGCGCGAGGCGGTGGCGCCGCATGCCTTTCCGCGTGACATGCGCACTCTGTGGCGTGTGCTGGGCAACCAGGGCGTGGATATTCGTTACACGCCGCGCGGCGTGATGCAGGCGGGGCGTGCCTTGTGGCAGTACTGGCAGCACAGCGCACCGGAGGCCTATGCACGGATCGTTCCCGAATATGCCGCGTTGATCGAACTCTCGATCACCACGCATGCGCAAATGATCGCGGCGGCGGGGGCCGAGGGACTGATACGTCGCGACGGCTGGATGGAAGTCTTTCGCACCCCGCAAACGCTGGAGGCTCGTCTCGGCGAGGTCCGTGACTTGGGCGAGCGTTTCGGCCTGGCGTATGAGCCCCTGGATGCGCGCGCCTTGCGCGAGCGGGAGCCCGATCTGGATGCTCAGGCCATCGGCGCCGTGCATTGGCGAGACCCTTGGAGCGCGGCCGACCCCGGCGCCTTGGTGGCGGCCTACGCGGGGGCTTTTGAAGCCGAAGGAGGAGAATGCCTGCGCGGCGAAATTCAGGCGATCTCACGCCATGGTGAGGGCTGGCGTGTGACCACGGATGCCGGCGCCTTCGAGGCCCGCGATATCGTGCTCGCGCTGGGACCCTGGGCGGATGACTGGCTGGCGACGCTGGGATATCGCCTGCCGCTGTTCGTGAAACGTGGCTATCACATGCATTATGCCACGCGCGGCGAGGCGGCATTGCACCATTGGCTGCTGGATGCCGACACCGGCTATCTGCTGTCGCCGATGCGCGCGGGCATTCGCCTGACCACCGGCGCGGAGCTGGCGCTGCGTGATGCGCCGCCGGGATATGCGCAGCTCGAAGCCGCAGAGACGGCGGCGCGGGGGCTGTTTCCGCTAGGGGCGCGTCTCGAGTCGCGCCCCTGGAAAGGCGCGCGTCCGTGTACACCGGACATGAAGCCCATCATCGGTCCGGCACCACGTCACAAGGGGTTGTGGTTCGCCCTCGGTCACGCCCATCAAGGTTTTACGCTGGGGCCGGCGACCGGACAGCTCCTTGCATCGATGATGGAAGGCGAGGTGCCGGCCATCGAGATGGAGCCCTTCCGCGCCGAGCGTTTCCTGTAAGCGTGGCGCGAGGGTTGTCTTGTCTCGAGAAGCGTCTGTGCTTGCCGACCTTTCGAACAAATCTCCGGCTGACTAAATTACTGAATTCAACTTTTCTGATCCTCTGCCGATAGTGACTGCGTCAGCGGGCGCGGGCGAACCGATAAGCCCGCGTTAGCGTGCATCACTATAAAGGGCAGGGATACATGAAGGTTCAATATAGGTGGCTGGCGGGCCTAGGATCGCTGGTGAGTGTCGTGTTGCTCGCGTTGATGGCGACGCCGGCCATGGCGGAGGTCAAGGTCGGGATGGTCGCGCCCTTCAGTGGTGCGGCGTCATCGCTCGGTGAGGGAATGCGACAGGGCATTGAGGCGCGTTTCGCCGAGGCCAACGAGGCAGGCGGTGTGCATGGCGAAACGCTGACGCTGGTGACACGTGACGATGGTTACGAGCCGTTGCGCTCGGCCAAGGCGACTCGTGAGCTGCTGGAAGACGACGAGATATTGGCGATGCTGGGCAATGTCGGCACGCCGACGGCCATCGTCAATTTACCGATCCTGCTGGAACATGAAATGCCCTTGATCGGGGCGTTCACCGGTAGCGGCGTCCTGCGTCAGTCACCGCCGGACCGCTATGTCTTCAACTATCGCGCGAGTTACGCCCAGGAAACCGCGACGATGATCGAGGGGTTGCTGCTGGCAGGTATCAAACCCGAGGAGATCGCCTTCTTTACCCAGGCCGACGGTTACGGCGATGCCGGTTATCGGGGGGCATTGCGTGCGTTGGCCAATCACGGTTATTCCCATCCCGAACGTCTAGCGCATGGACGCTACACGCGTGGTACGCGCAACGTTCATCGCGGACTCGCGAGCATTCTGCAGGCGCCCGTCACGCCTCGCGCGGTGATCATCGTGGGTACCTATGGGCCGGCGGCAGACTTTATCCGTGAAGCCCGCAAGGATCTACCTGATGCGTTGTTTCTCAACGTCTCATTCGTGGGTAGCCAGGCACTGCTCGATGAACTCGGCGAGGAGGCCGAGGGCGTGATCGTCACCCAGGTCGTGCCGCCTTACAAAGCCGAGTTGCCGGGCGTCAAGGCCTACCGCGAGGCACTTCGCGCCGAGAATGATAGCGCCAACGGCGATTTCGTCTCGTTGGAGGGCTATCTGGCGGCGTCGCTGTTCATCAAGGGGCTCGAGGCGGCCGGTGCCGATGCCGACCGCGAAGCGCTCGTCGACGGTCTGGAAGGCCTGGGCGACGTCGATCTGGGGATCGGCAAATCGTTGACGTTGGGCCCCAAGGATCATCAGGCCAGCGACGCCGTGTGGGCCACGCGTATTCACGACGGCCAGTTCGTGCCGGTGGATTGGTTCACCCTGCTCGATGACGATGCGGCCAAGGAGTAACCCATGAAGAAGAGCTTGAGCCTACGGGCGATGTTGATCGGGTTGTTCGTGGCCGCCGTACTGGGTGCCGTGATCCCCGCAGTGGCAGGGTTTCTGTCCAACCAGCGGTTGATCGAGGCACAGAGCCTGTTCACCGATGAGATACTGCCGCAGCAGTCGGCCAGTCGTGACATGAGCGATGCGTTGACACGTTATCGCGAGCGGCAGATGGATCTGCTTGCCGCCGAGAGCGAGGCGGCGCTCGACGCGGCGCCGACACAAGCCAGTGCCAATGAGCGTTTCATGGCAGGCCGCGAACGGTTGGCGTCCTTGATGACGGCCGATAAACAGGCGTTGCTGGAGACGCTGGACAGTGATTATGCCGATTTGCAGCAGGCCGACGCGGCCCTGGAAGAAGTCCGCCGTGAAGACGTCGCGCTGGCGGCGTCCATGCAGGCGCGTATCGCCGAAATGCAGGCCAAGATCGCCGAAGTATTGACCGCTGCCGAGTCGATGGCCGGACGCGCCACGCTCGGCGAGGTGCGTCAGCAGCGCGCGCTGGCGCAGCGTATCCAGACCCTGCAGGACCAGGGCCTGTCGGTGGTGCCGATGTCGATGCTCGATTCTTTGATGGGGCAGCGCACCGATATTGCGGGGCTCAGCGGCGACGTACAGATGCTGGTGGCGCAACTGGCCGATCAGGGGCGTCAATTGATGCAGGTCGATAGCCACGATGCGCTGGTCGATCTGCGCTATAACCAGATTGCCCAGCAGATTTCACGTATTCATCAGGCGTTGGCGAGTATCGAGGGCGCGGTGAGCGCAACCCCGGCTCAGCAGCAAAGTGCCGCGCAGCTGGATGATGTCGTGACCGAACTCAACGAGTTGATGTTGACGGGCGACGGTGCCGTGTATGCGCTGCGGGATCGCCAACTGGGCTTGCGTGAGCGCTCTCAACAAGCACTGGCCGGCGTTTCCCAGGCAATGGATGGCATGGGCGAAAGCCTGGAACGTGTCGAAGCCTATGCCGCCCAGCGTGCCGATGATGTTGCCCAACAAGCCGCTGCGACGGCACAGGCCGGGCGTATGTTGCAGTTGGCGGTACTGTTGATCGTGATCGTGATTCTGGCGGCCGTGGGCTGGCGGGTGATGACCCGCGTGCTCAAGCCCATCGGTGAAATGCGTCGCCAGATGGAAAGCATCAGCGGGGCGGCAGGCCAAACCGGCGACTTGTCGATGCGCTTGAAAGTGCGTCACGGCGATGAAATCGGGCATACCGCGCAGGCCTTCAATCAGATGATGGTGACCTTCGAGCGCCTGATCGCGCAGATTCGCGATGGGGCCGAGTCGGTAGCCTCCAGCAGCCGTCAGATCGCCTCGGGCAATCAGGACCTGGCGCAACGCACCGACGAGCAGTCTTCGTCGTTGGCTGAAACGGCAGCCAGCCTCGAAGAAATCACCGCGACCGTGAAGCAGACTGCCGACTATGCCCATCAGGCGCGTGACATGAGCCAGGGTGTCGGTCAGCGCGCGCGTGAAGCGGGCGACGTGGGGGATCGGACGCATCGCGCGATGCAGGAGATTCGCGAGTCCAGCGCCAAGATTTCCACGATCGTCGAGGCGATCGATGCCATCGCCTTCCAGACCAACCTGCTGGCCTTGAACGCCTCGGTGGAAGCGGCGCGTGCCGGCGAGCACGGCCGGGGGTTCGCCGTCGTCGCCGACGAGGTACGCCGTCTCGCCAGCCGCAGTGCCGACAAGGCCGAGCAGATCCGCCACCTGGTCAAGGATAGCGTGACCAAGGTGGGTGAGGGCGCTGAACTGGTCGAGGAAACCGGCGGACATCTGCGCGAGATCGTCGAGAGCGTCGACAAGGTGTCGCAGTTCGTCTCCGAAATCGCCGAGGCGACGCAAGAGCAGTCGACGGGGATCGACCAGATCAATCAAGCGATTGCCCAGCTCGACCAGGTGACGCAGCAAAACGCTTCGCTGGTGCAGGAAGCGTCATCGGCCAGCCTGTCGCTGGATGAACGAGCCAACGACATGCATGTGCTGGTGGGACGCTTCAAGGTCAGCGATGCGGCCTACGAGGAAGACGGCGACACAGGCAGCGGCGCCTCGCCCAAGGCGTTGCTCGCAACGTGACCGTACCTTGCCAGCCCCGTCCGGGCTGGCATGAAAAACGCCTTCACTGCCTAGCGCGGTGAAGGCGTTTTTTGTAATGCCACAGGACGCTGACGGGCTGGCTTAGCGATGAGCGCCGAACGTGCCGGCAGGCAAGCCTTGCGTCTGAGTGTCGATGGCGAATAGTGCACCGGCATCGGGTTGCGCGGCCAGGGCGTCGTCGTCGAGCCCCTTGCGTGCGGTGGTGATGTACAGGGTGGAAAGGTCGGGGCCGCCGAAGGTGCAACTGGTGATGTTGGCGACGGGCATGGGGATTTCTTCGCGTAGCTGGCCCTGACTGTCGAATATGCTGATACGCCAGCCGCCGAATTGGCAGACCCAGAGGTTGCCGTCGCGGTCGGTGGTCATGCCATCGGGACAGCCCTGGTCCTGGGGGATGCGAATGAAGGATTCGCGGTCCGAGAGGTTGCCATGTTCATCTACGGCGAACCGATGGATGAGGCGTTCTAGGGTGTCGGTGTGGTAGAGCCAATCGCCCTGAGGCGAGAGGGCCGGGCCGTTGGTGACGACGTAACCGCTGTCCTGGCGTTGACAGTCGCCGTCAGGACGCACGCGATAGAGCGAACCGCTGGTGTCGCGTTCGGTGTCGTCCATGGTGCCACACCATAGGTTGCCACTGGCATCGACGACGGCATCGTTGAAGCGGTTACCGGTGAGCTCGGGTTCGGGAGTGAGCCACTTTTCAAGGGTGCCATCGGGCAGTCGAAGACGAGCGATGGCATGGCGCAGCGTGACGATGAATCCACCTTCGGCGTGACGGTGCACGCTGGTGATTTCCTCGTCGAATTGCCAATGACGAACGCCTGCAGCGTCTCGACGCTGCAGGCGGTGGCCTTTGATATCCACCCAGTAAAGCGCTTGCTCCGCCTCGTCCCATGATGGCCCTTCGCCGAGAATGTTATGGGCCGGATGGACGACGCGCGGTGTGGCTCCGGGAGCTATGAGTGTAGGCATCGTGACCTCCTGAGAACTGTATGGCGCCAAAAACGAAAAACCGGTGTCGGCGTTTCCACCGACACCGGCTGGTTACCATTATGCGTAAGCCATGTCCTCGAGCTCACGACCCTTCGTTTCGCGGACGAACTTGATGACGAAGAAAATCGAGATGACCGCGCAGATGGCGTAGAAGCTATAAGCGCCGGTCAGGCCGATGGAGGCGAGCATGATCGGGAATGTCATGGTGATGGCGAAGTTGGCGACCCACTGGAACAGACCCGCGATGGCAAGCCCCGAACCACGTACCTTGTTGGGGAACATCTCGCCGAGCATGACCCACATGACCGGGCCCCAGGAGCTGTTGAAGAAGAACACATAAGCGTTGGCGGCGATCAGTGCGAGTACGCCATTGCCCGGGGAAAGGTTCAGGCTGCCATCGACCATCTCGGCGGTCGAGAAGGCGTAGACGAGAATGCTCAGGGTGATGGCCATGCCCAAGGAGCCAGTCCATAGCAGTGGCTTGCGACCGATGCGGTCGATCAGGGCGATGGCAAGCAAGCAGGCGGCGATACTCACCGCGCCACTGATGACATTGATCAGCAGGGCATCGCCTTCGGAGAAGCCCACGGCTTGCCAGAGAACGGCACCGTAGTAGAAGACGACGTTGATCCCTACTAGTTGCTGGAACACGGCCAGGCCGATCCCGACCCAGACTAGGTTGATCACCTTGCCGGTCTTGGGATTGATCAAGTCGCTGAAGCGTGGCTTGCGCTGCTCCGATAGCGAGTCGCGGATCTGCGCCAGGCGCTCTTTGGCGTCGCTGTCGTTATAGATCATGTGCAGTACGCGCTCGGCACGCTCGTCACGACGCGCACTGACGAGATAACGCGGGCTTTCAGGAATGAACAACAGCGCGACCAGGAAGATTGTCGCGGGGATCAATTCCATCCAGAACATCCAGCGCCAGGCGGTAAAGCCGAACCACAGCTCAGTCGTCGAGGAGCCTGCGATATCAGCGAGGATGTAGTTATTCAGGAAGGAGAAGAACAACCCGCTGATGATCGCGACCTGCTGGATGGTGGCGAGGCGTCCACGCAGGTGTGCGGGGGCGATCTCGCTGATATAAGCCGGTGCCATCACGCTAGCCGCGCCCACGGCCAGGCCGCCGAGAATCCGGTAGATGACGAATTCCAGCGACCCACCGGCGACACCCGAGCCCCAGGCGCTGACGATGAAGAAGATAGCGGCGACGAGCAGCAGGGTGCGGCGCCCGTACTTGTCCGCCAGGCCGCCGGCAAAGAACGCCCCGACGGCACAGCCGAGCAGCATGGAGGCGACATTGAAACCGGTGCCGACGCTGTCGGAGTTGAACGAGGACTGCAGGCCATCGACGGTGCCGTTGATGACCCCGCTGTCGAAGCCGAACAGGAAGCCGCCGATGGCGGCGACACAGCAAGTTAGAAAAACGATCAGGGAACGTTGCGAATCACTATACGTTGGCATGATGTGCTCCGTTGTTGTTGGTGGCGGTTGCCAGGGGCTACAGCCAGCCGGCATCGACCCAATAGTTGTGAGCGGTACAGGCGGCGGCGTCATCCGACGCCAGGAACAGCGCCATCGCGGCCACGTGATGAGGGTGAATGCGTACCTTGAGCTTTTGCTCGGCGACGATCTGTTCCTCGTCATCGGGGCTATACCAGCGCGATTGGCGTGGTGTCTTGACGTTGCCGGGGATGATGCAGTTGACACGGATGCCGTCGCTGCCTAGATCGCTCGCCAGGGCCCGGGTCAGACCTTCGATACCGGCCTTGGCGGTTTCGTAGAGCAGCATGTCGGACTGCCCGAGGTGCCAACTGATCGACCCCAGGTTGATGATCGCCCCCTGGCCTTGACGACGCATGGCGGGCGCCACCTCACGCGCGGCGAGCACCAGGTGGCGCAGGTTGACGTTCATGCGGTCTTCCCAGTATTCGGGCGTGACGTCCTCGAGCTTGTGGCGGTCGTCGTTGGCGGCGTTGTTGATCAGCACGTCGACGTGACCGATGTCGCTCAGCGTGGCGCGGAGCTGGTCGGGCTGAGTCAGGTCGCAGTAGTGGAAATGCGGCGCACCATTGCATTTCTCGACCAGTTCTTTGGCGAGCGCCTCGGCGACATCCAGAAAATGGACGTTCGCGCCCTGGTGGACGAAAGCCTCGACCAGGCCGGCGCCGATGCCGGAACCGCCGCCGGTGATGACGACCGTCTTGTCCTTGAGGCTGGGGTAAATCGCGGAACTCATGCAGAACCTTTATGGCATTGGGAGCAGACAGTCGTGTGACGACTCTTTAGTTAATAGATTTAACTAAGTAAATGATCGTTCAGAGTCCGGATGATTTCCATGCGACCATGGTCATAGAGGGTATTGTATGGTGTTGCCGACAAGGCGATTGAAAACGCCACATGGCGGGGCATGTGGCGAAGGTGTGAATTTCAGCGTCGGGAATGTTTTTTAGCGATAATGTTTTTTTAGCGATAAAAGCGCGACATGGCCTGAAGCGCCTGATTGAGCATATCGGCGGGTGGTTGGTAGCCGGGCGCTGACTCGAGTTCCGTCGTCATGGTTTCGAAGCGTCCCGTGGGATAGGTCACCACCAGATGGTCATCGGTGACCATGGCGTAGTTCATGTAGCTACCGGCCATCATCCAGTCACGCTTGCGCTTCGAGAACAGACCATTGCCCATGGCGTAGGTCTCGTACGGCGTGGCCTGGCACCCCAGCGCCTGCATGAACGTCGCCGGGATATCGTCATGGGAGGTGTGATAGGTGACGCGACCCGGTTCCTTGCCTGGCCAATGCACCACCATCGGGACCTTGAGCTGGGCATCGCTGTAGTTGCTGCCATGCCCCCAATAGCCTTTCCCGTAGTCGTTGAATGCCTCGCCATGATCCGAGGTAATCATGACGATGGTGTCGTTCAACAACCCACGCTGCTTGAGATCGTCGAGCACGCGGCCGATCAACTGATCGACATAACGTACCGAAGTCTTGTAGCGGTTGAAATAGGGCGTTCGATCGAAGTCATCGTCCAGCGCCAGGTGGTTGATGGTGTCCCAGTACGGCTTGATGCGCGGGAAATCGGGCGGGACGTCGTAGCCATGCACCGACTTGTAGAACAGGAAACCGAAGAACGGTTCGGCGCCCTGGTTGCGCTGTTGCAGGAAATCCAGCCAATCGTTGGTGATCAGTCGATCGCGTTGCCAGGCCTCGTCGCCGGGCGGGTTGAGGCGAATATCCTGAATCCCGGCAAAGGCGGTGCGATCAAACGCCGGGCTGATCAGTGTCGCCGCCGACAGAATTTCGGTTTCATACTTCAGATTCTGCAGCCGCTGAATCCACACCGGCGCCGTCTGGCTGCTCGCGAAGGCATCCCAGTAGGTCGACGGAAGCCCGTAGAACATGCTGAAACCACCGGCCTTGGTCGAATTGCCGCCACTGTAATGCTGCGTGAAGACCTTGGCGTGACGGTTGGCAAAGCGAGCGGTGTTTGGCATCCAGCGAGGGTCGAGCATGTCGGCACGCAGTGCGTCCACGGCGATCATCAGGATGTTGGGTCGGTCATCGGGCTTCTTGCACTGCAAGGGTTGGGTGGGGTAATCGAGCCTGCCCGAGCCCTTGACGTGCTCCAGTCTGTTAACGGACTGGGCCTCGCGATTGGCGCTGGCATCCACCCAGCCGTGCTTCTTGAAGAAGCGCTTGGCGGTGGCCGCGTAATAGAGCGGAACGTAACGGGTCAGCGATGTAATCCGTGTGTTGTAGGTAGCATCCGCCCATGCGTGCCAGCCATGTGCGCCGAGTTGCGCGGCAAACAGCACAGCGAAACAGGCGCCTAGCCAGCGCGCCCGGGGGCGAAAACGCGTCAGCAGCCAGGCGATGGCGCCTTGCATCAATAGCATCACGAGAAGCGCCAAACCGGCGAGCGTCCATTCCAGCCAGGAAAAGTCGAACGTATGCGACCATGCCTTGAGGATCGTGTTGAGGACGAATCCCGACAGGTGGAAGCGATAAAGAGAAAAAATGGCAATATCGGCCACTAATAGGAATTGCCCCAATGTGGCAACGACAACAGCCGTGACCATTAGCCATCGTTGTTTGAGTATCAGCCCGAAGAAAATCAGGGGCAGACCGATGAGCCAAGTCAACAGCGCGTATTGGCCAATATAGGTCAGCGTGATATAGGCAGTGGTGACGGGGCCTTCGATAGGCATCCAGGCAAAGAAGCGAGTGGCCAGTAGGCATGCCAGCGGCACATTCGCGAACAGAAACCAGGAAAGCCAATTGAGTCGTTGAGGAGTAGTGCGAGGGAATACGGACATCGAAAGTGTGTCACTGACGTCATTGGGTGGACATGAAAGCGCTGCTGCAGGTTAATGGTCAGCAATATCGCTTTATCGTTAGGGTGCTTAGTATAATCCTTTACGGTTCGATGAAGAAAACCGGCCGCACAATGTTTGGTATATTGGCGGTTCCAAACAGTTTTTTAGCGAGGCATTTCGTATTGCCATGGTTAGTACCTTTGCCCCTCAAGCCGCCGGTGATCTCAACTTCCTCAAGAAGCTCAATCGCAGTTCGATTCTGGGCACCGTGCGACGCTACCCCGGCGCGACGCGTGCCGATATCGCGGCGCGCACGCAACTGACCAAGGCGACCGTGGGTGGCGTCGTTCAGGCGCTACTGGCGCGTGGCTGGTTGCGCGAAGGGGAGCTTCAGCCGCGGGGTGGCGGGCGTCCGGGGCGGGCCTTGTATCTGGATGACGCCCATCATGTGTTATTGGGGGCGGATATCGGCGTGAGGGGGCTGCGTCTCGTGGCGTGCACTCTGGGTGGCGAGGTGCTTCTGCAGCGTTATGTCACCCAAGCGCCTACCACACCCGACGAGACGGCGGCACATTTGGCCGACCTGATACGTGGCATGCGGCACGATCCGCTGATTGCCGGCCGTCATTGCCTGGGGTTGGGCGTGACGGTACCGGGGCCGGTGTCGCCGGAGCAGCCCATTTTGCGCTTGGCGCCGAACCTGGGGTGGGTCGATGTCGCGTTGCTCGAGGTGTTGCGCGGGCATTTGCCCGATATTGACGGGATCTGGCTGCTGGACAACGAAGCCAACGCGGCGGCCTTCGGTGAATTTTACTTTCACAATGGCATTCCGCCTGAGTCCATCGTCTATATCAGCGCTGCCAGCGGTATCGGCAGCGGGTTGGTGACCGGCGACAATTATCCCTTGGTACTGCGTGGCATGCAGGGGCTGGTGGGCGAGATCGGCCATACCATCGTCCAGCCCGATGGGCCGTACTGCCACTGTGGCAACCGTGGCTGCGCCGAGACGCTGGTTAGTGGCTGGGCGATTCGTGCCGCGCTGGGCATCGACGATACTCAGAACCTGGAAGCCGCGATCGCGGCGCGGGGCGACGACGCCGAGGTCAATGCTGTCCTGCAGCGTGCCGGTGAAGCCTTGGGCATCCTCATGCTCAACCTGCATCACACGCTCAACCCCGCCATGCTCGTGCTCGGAGGTTCATTGATACGCTTGGGGGTTCCTCTGGTGACGCCGGCACTGGCCTACTTCGACGCTCATCAGAATGATTTGCTGCGTGGGACGCAGCGCGTCCCCGTCAAGGTCATTCACGACAGCACCTTCACCGCCGCCCGTGGGGCCGCCGCCGAGGTCATGGCCAAGGCGGCGCTGGAGGCGTGAGGAGCGGCGGTTACGCTTCAACGAATGTTCGGAAAGCGTTTTCCCGCGCTGTGAAACGATCGTCGCAATGACTCTGTCTCTCTAGCTTACTATTGTCAGTATGTATGAAAGGTATGCCAGAAGCGTCCATCCAGTATTCGAGATAATCAGTGTTCGAAATAAAAGGAGGGCACGATGTTCGATCAGTTCGGGGGTAAACGATACCTGATTACCGGGACGGGCCGGGTCAACGGTGGGCAGTTGATGCCATGACGACACAGCCTCCATTCGCGATCGCCATCACCATGGGCGACCCGGCCGGCATCGGGCCGGAGATCATCTGCCGTGCACTGATCGGTATGTCCGAGGAGGAGCGGGCGAGCACGCTCCTGGTAGGAGATATCGATACTTTTGCCAGGGCGGCAGCCATGATTGACGCTAATCTGTCCTTCTGCACGCTCGAGGCGGCGGAAACGACATCGGCCGACGCCATCGCCGTTGCCCAGGTCGGCAAGACGCTCGACATCCCGATACCCGATGGCGAGATCAGTGCTGCTGCCGGGGAGATGGCATTTCGCTGCGTCGAGCGTGCCGTGGCACTGGTGCAGGCCGGACGGGCCGGGGTGATCGTCACCGCTCCGCTCAACAAGGCAGCCCTGCATGCCGCCGAGCGCTACTATGACGGACATACCGGCATGCTGGCGTCGCTGACCGGGGCGCCGGCGTCGTTCATGCTGCTGGCCTCGGACACGCTGTCGACGATCCACGTGTCGACTCACGTTTCGCTGGAAGAAGCGATCCGGCGGGTCACGGTCGAGCGGATCGAGGCGACCATCGAGGCGGGCCACGAGCATCTTCGCCAACTGGGCATGGCTATGCCGCGTATCGCCGTGGCGGGGCTCAATCCCCATTGTGGCGAGGGTGGCATCTTTGGCGACGAGGATGAGCGCATCATTCGGCCGGCAGTGGAAAAGCTGCGCGAGGCAGGGGTTGAGGTGCATGGACCGATCTCCGCCGATACGGTGTTCTACCGCGCCAGCCGTGGCGAGTTCGACCTGGTGGTGGCGCAGTATCACGATCAGGGCCATATCCCGGTCAAGCTTATCGCCTTCGACACCACCGTCAACGTCAGCCTGGGCCTGCCGATCAAGCGCACCTCGGTGGACCATGGCACGGCTTTCGACATTGCCTGGCAGGGCAAGGCGGATGCTACCAACATGAACGCGGCCATCTCTTATGCCCGGCAATTGGCGAGAGGTCCTCGCCTTGACTGAACTGGTCGTGGTGATCATTGCCGATGACCTGACCGGGGCGATGGACGCCGCAGCACCGTTTGCCCGTCGCGGCGCACGGACCAGCGTCATCGTTGCACTCGATCATTTAGCTGACGTTCTCGCGGGCGTCAGTGATCAGGGAGGCCTGCCCGAGGTATTGGCGATCAACACTGAGTCGCGCCACCTGCCTGCCGATCAGGCAGCGAGACGGGTCAGCGAGGCCTTCGAGAGGCTGCTGCCGTTCGCGCCTTACCTTCTCTTCAAGAAAGTCGATTCGACGCTGCGCGGTAACGTCGTGGCGGAATGCCTGGCCGCGCGGCGCAGCAGTGGACGCCGACTGCTGGTATGTCCCGCCGTACCCGCTCAGGGCCGCACGCTGCGCGACGGCCAAGTCTACGTGCATGGCGAGCCATTGTCGGCATCGGACTATGCAGGGGACGCACGTTCGGCACCGCCTGCCGAGCCGCTGATAACCCTGTTCGAACGCGAGGGGCTAGCCCTTCAGACCATATCGGCAGGCGCCGTGCCGGATGAGTCCGACGCTATGGTGGATGCCGTGTGCGAGGACGACCTCCAGATCCTAGCCCGGAGGTTGCTCGAATGGCCGCAGCGCTGGCTGGTTGCCGGTGCGGCGGGGCTGACTGAAGCACTGTCTATCGCGTGTTTTTCGACACCTGCCGAATCAGCGCCGGCACACCCTTCTCGGGAGAACCTGCTGATCGTCGTCGGGTCTCGCTGTGAACAGGCGCGTCGTCAGGTGGCCTGCTTGTGCGAGGCGGTGCCGGATGTGTCGATCATCCATGCCATGGACGACGACATGGTGCGATCAGACCCGGCGAGGCTACGACTGATCGTGCCTGAACGCGAGCCATCGGCACGCTTTACTGCAGAGCAGGTCGCCCAGGGGATGGCGCGCTGCGCAGGAGAGCTACTGCAGACACCGAAAGGTGCGCCGCTGCTGTTCCTGACCGGTGGCGACACGGCCATGGCCATCATGGAGTCGTTGGGCGTGCAGCAGGTCGAACTGGCGGGTGAATGGATATCGGGCGTGGCATGGGGCTGGCTTGATGGCAAGCGTGATCGGCCCGTCATGACCAAGGCGGGTGGCTTTGGCGATGATTTACTGCTGATGAGGCTCCAGCAGGTCTCTACGACCAGAGGATAATATGCACGGCATTGCGTGGCGGCAGGGCCGAGACTAGTTTTTTTATGATGGTATGACACGTATACATTTAGCCATCTAGCACGCCGCTAAGACAGGCGTCATAACGGTCCACCCGATATTGGAAGGAGAACAAAAATGGGTAATACGCACGCCAGTTCCAACCTATTCAACCGCTGGGTCTCGACGGCACTGCTGCTGGCCGGGATCACTGTCTCGGGCATGGTGCAGGCCCAGGAGACCCTCAAATTCGCCCATGTCTATGAAACCTCGACGCCCTATCAAAAATGGGCCCTGTGGGCTGCCGACGAGATCAAGAAGCGTACCGATGGACGCTACACCGTCGAGGTCTATCCGGCCTCGTCGCTGGGCAAGGAAGCGGATATCAACGAGGCCCTGTCGCTGGGCACCGTCGATATGATCTACACCGGTAACCAGTTTGCCGCCCGTTCCTATGGGCCGATCGGTATCGCCGGGGCACCCTATATGTTCCGCGATTTCGAGCATTGGAAGGCCTATACCGAGAGTGACCTGTTCAAGGAAATCGCCCAGGGCTATCAGGATGCGACCGGCAACGTACCGCTGGCCATGAACTACTATGGCAAGCGCCATGTCACGTCCAACAAACCGATCAACACGCCCGAGGATATGAAAGGGCTGAAAATCCGTACGCCCAACGCTCCCTTGTACATGATGTTCCCCGAGGCGGTCGGCGCGAATCCGACGCCCATTGCCTTCTCCGAGGTCTATCTGGCCTTGCAGCAAGGGGTCGTGGATGCCCAGGAGAACCCGCTGTTGACCATCAAGGCCAAGAAGTTCTACGAGGTTCAGGACTATATCAACCTTACCGGGCATATCACCGACTCGCTGATTACCATCGCCGGTGGGCCGCTATGGAATCGCCTGTCTGACAAGGACAAGCAGATCTTCCGTAACGTATATCAAGAAGCCGGTAAAAAGATTACTCAAGACGTGCGTCAGTCCGAGAAGGACCTGGTGTCCTGGTTCGAAGACCAGGGCGTGACCGTCAACGAGGTCGATACCGAGCCGTTCCGTCAGGCAGTGATTCCTTTCCATAACGGGGAAGCGGCCAACTGGGACAAGGAAACCTACGACCGCCTGCAGGCGATCGGCCAATAAGCGTCCAGCGATTGCATATCAACCACTCCGCTGCCCATCCGTATCACGCCGGGTGGGCGGCGAGGAGAGACGATCATGACGAAAGAACGCCTGGCTCACGATGGTGAGGCGCTCGAGGCGCTGGCCGATATCGGTAACGAGGAGTTCGATCCTCGCCAATACCGTGTCGAGGATTACATAACGATGGTCATTTTCTGGGTGCTGGCTTTCGATGTTTTCCTGCAATTCTTCAGCCGCTATGTGCTGGGTGACTCGATCGCCTGGACAGAAGAAATGGCGCGCTACTTGCTGATTCTGGTGTGCTTCATCGGTGGCGCCATGGCAGTGCGCAATAACTCGCACATCATGGTCGAGTTTTTCTATCGTTACATGCCGCCTGCCATGGGACGTCTTTTGTCGACCCTGGTCGATATCGCCCGCATCGTGTTCTTTGCCGCCGCTGCCTGGATCACCTATGGGCTTGCCGGACGCACGCAGGCGATGATGGTCTCGGTGGATATTCCCAAGAGCTATCTTTATTACGCCGTCATGGCGGGGTTCCTGCTGATGCTGCTGCGTGCCGTGCAGGTCGCGATCAGGCACTGGCGCGAGGGCACCAGTGAACTGATGCCTTCTAAAGACGACCGATAACGCAAGCGAGAGTGTGTCATGCCCAATACTATGACCTTGAAATCCGGGCGCATGATCGTACCGCCGGTCGTCGTCGCCCTGGCCGTTCTGTTCTGCGTGTTCCTGGCCTTTCAGGGACACTACATATCGTTCCTGTTCGCTTCGCTTTTCACCATGCTGGTGATGGGGGTGCCCATCGCTATCTGCCTGGCGGGCTCCTGTCTGATCTATGTCTATCTCAGTGGTCAGGTGCCGGATATCGTCGTGGCGCATCGCATGATCAATGGCATCGACAGTTTCCCGTTACTGGCCATCCCATTCTTTATCCTGGCCGGCAACCTGATGAACAATGGTGGCATCACCACACGCATCTTCGGCTTCGCGCTGGCCTTGATGGGCTGGATGCGTGGTGGCCTCGGTCATGTCAATGTCGGCGCGAGCATCGTCTTCTCCGGTATGTCCGGCGCGGCGGTGGCCGATGCCGGTGGACTGGGCACCATCGAGATCAAGGCCATGCGCGATGCCGGTTACGATCAGGAGTTCGCCGTCGGCATCACCGCCGCGTCATCGACCATTGGTCCTATCATTCCGCCGAGTCTGCCCATGGTCATCTATGGTGTCATGGCCGGTGCCTCTGTCGGGCAACTGTTCGTCGCCGGGCTGGTGCCGGGATTGTTGATGGGCGTCGTGCTGATGCTCATGATCGCCATCCTGGCTCGACGTCGTGGCTACCAGCGTGATGCCGAGTTCGCTCTCAAGACGCTACGGGTGGCCTTTGCGCGGGCATTTCTGTCGCTGATGACGCCCATCATCATCGTGGGCGGCATCATCACCGGCATGTTCACTCCGACGGAAGCGGCCATTGCCGCCGTCGTCTATGCGCTTTTTCTGGGCACAGTGGTTTATCGCACCCTGACCTGGCGCCGTCTGCTGCAAGTCAGCATGGAGACTATCGAGACAACAGCGATCATCCTGCTTATCGTCGCCGGCGCCTCGATCTTCGCCTGGATACTGACCAGCAACCAGGTGACCGAGCAAGTAATGGGGCTGTTCGGGCCATTTGCCGACAACCCGTGGATGGTATTGCTGCTCATCAATCTGGTGCTGATCGTGGTGGGCTGCTTCATGGAGACTATCGCGGCGATCACCATCCTGGTGCCGGTGCTGCTGCCGGTAGCGGTAAATGCCGGGGTTGATCCGGTCCACTTCGGGGTGATCATGGTGCTCAACCTGATGATCGGCCTGCTGACACCGCCAGTGGGCATGGTGCTCTACGTACTCTCCCGAGTATCGAACATTCCCTTCGAGCGCTGCATGCGAGGGACGTTGCCCTTCCTGGTTCCACTGTTCATTGCGCTGCTGATGGTCACGTTCATCCCTGCATTGTCCATGTGGCTGCCTGAACTGATTTATCGTTGAGGAGAGTCGATCCATGTCGAATGACATTGCTGCGCGAGTTGCCGTGACGGAGCTGGAGACGTTCATGCGACGCGTCTTGCTTCGCTGCAACACCGATGAAGCATCCGCCGAGGCGGTATCTCGAGCGCTTTTGACGGCGTCGCGTATGGGCACCGATAGCCATGGGCTGAGACTTCTGCCGCACTACGTAAAAGCAGTGTCAGGAGGGCGAGTCAAGGCGCGACCGGCGATGCAATTCTTTCAGCGCATGCCGGCCACCGGCTACCTGAATGCCGATGATGGCTTCGGCCACCTGGCGGGCTACACGGCCATCGATCATGCCATTGAACTGGCCGAGACGACGGGTATCGGTGCGGTGGCTGTTGGCAATTCTTCGCACTTTGGTGCGGCCGGTTGTTATGCGCTAGAAGCGGCGAGGAAAGGTTATATCGGCCTGTCCTTGTGCAATGCAGATGCACTAGTCAGCTTGCACCAAGGGCAGACGCCATTCCATGGCACCAATCCCATTGCCTTTGCCGCGCCGGTGCCGGACAGTCAGCCTTACTTGCTCGACATGGCGACCAGTGCGATCCCTTGGAACCGGGTCAAGCAGTATCGGGCCATCGACCGGCGATTGCCTCCCAACGTGGTGGTCGATGCCCTGGGTGAACTGACCACCGATCCACAGCAGGCGGCTTCCTTGCTGCCGCTGGGTGGTGCCGATTTCGGTTTCAAGGGGGCTGGTCTGGCGGGGATGGTCGAAGTGCTCAGCGCTACGCTCACGGGGATGATTCACGGGTTTCGCATGCTGCCGATGACCGGCGAAGACATGTCGACGCCGCGTGGTGTCGGGCATTTCTTCCTGGTCATGCACCCTGGCGCATTCAGCGATCGGGAAACGTACGAGCGTTCCATGCAGGCGTATCTCGAAGACTTGCGTACCCAACCCGCACTTGAAGGCAAGCGGGTATTGGCGCCGGGCGACCGAGAGTGGCGCTGTCAGGCCCGGCGGGATGCCGAGGGGGTTCCGCTAGATACGGCCAATCTTTCCGCGTACCGCCAACTGGCTGAAACGCTCGGTTTGGAACCGCCGCTGCTGCTATAGGTCGCATGCAGTACCATAGGCGGCGGATTGGTTTTGGCGAGGAATCACAGCGAATGACGAGATACAAGGTGGAGCGCAAGACACTCTCCGAACAGGTGGCCGAGCTGCTCGAGAAAGATATCCTCGAAGGACGTCTCAAGGAAGACGATCAACTGCCCGCCGAGCGTGAGCTGATGGAACAGTTCGGCGTGGGGCGGCCAGCGGTTCGCGAGGCATTGTTCTATCTGCAGCGACTCGGATTGATCGCCATCAACAGCGGGACACGGGCTCGCGTGATCCGGCCCACCGCCGAAGCGGTCATGGCACGTCTGTCGGGCGTGACACGGCAGTTGCTCGCCCAGTCGGAAGGGCAGCAGTACTTTCAGGAAGCTCGGGCCATGTTCGAGATCTCGCTGGCTCGCTACGCCGCCACCAATGCCTCGCGCGAGGATATCGACAACCTGCATCGGGCGCTTGGAGAGAACCGTCAGGCGTTAGGCGATGAGGCGCGTTTCAAGCGTAGCGACAATGACTTTCACGGTGTACTGGCCTCCATTGCCCGCAATCCGATATTCAATGCTGTGCACGAGGCGTTGTCGGAGTGGCTCGACGATCGCCGGGCTCAGGTACTTCAGCGTGACGGCGAGGACCATGCAGCTTTGCAGGCGCATACCGAGATCGTCGAGGCCATCGCCTCGGGTGACCCGGATGCCGCCGAGGCGGCAATGCGCCGGCATCTCGACCGGCACTACGGCACCTATCGGCAGCTCAAGGAGAGGCTGTCCGGACCCGATGGATGCTTGAGGGCCAGCGACGCTATGGTAAGCGACTCTCGACCGTGAGCGATTCGCGATTATTCGCTCACTTCTCCGCCTGTTTGGTACGCTGCTGTTGCTCGCCCAGGCCTTCTATTCCTAAGCGCATGGTTTGGCCGGGCTTGAGGAAGACCTGGGGCTTTTGGCCTGCGCCGACACCCGGTGGTGTGCCGGTGGAAATGACGTCGCCGGGCTGCAGGCTCATGAAGCGGCTCAGATACGCGACCAGGTATGGGATCTGGTAGACCATGGTACGGCTGCTGCCGTCCTGGTAGCGCTTGCCGTCGACCTCCAGCCACATGTCGAGCGCTTGAGGATCGGCGATCTCGTCGCGGGTGACCAGCCAGGGGCCGAGCGGACCGAAGGTGTCGCAGCCCTTGCCCTTGTCCCAACTGCCGCTGCGCTCGAGCTGGAATTCCCGCTCAGAGACATCGTTGACCACACAGTAGCCGGCGACATGGTCCATGGCATCGGCCTCGTCGATATAGCGTCCGCCCTTGCCGATGATCACGCCGAGCTCGACTTCCCAGTCGGTCTTTTGCGAGTCGCGGGGAATCTCCACGTCATCGTTCGGACCGCAGATGGCGCTGGTCCATTTATTGAAGACGACTGGTTCCGGTGGCACCTCGGCGCCGGTTTCGGCGGCGTGGTCGGAGTAGTTGAGGCCGATGCAGATGAACTTGCCGACCTGACCCACGCAGGGCCCCAGGCGCGTGCCTTCGGGTACTTCTGGCAAGCTTTCTGGATCGGCTTGGGCGATATTGGCCAGGGCGGTGTCGCCGAGCGACTCGCCGGCAACGTCCTTGATCAGCGACGAGAGGTCACGGATCTTGCCGTTGGCATCCAGCAAGCCGGGCTTTTCCTGGCCCGAAGGGCCGAAGCGTAGCAATTTCATGCGATTTCCTCTTGCGTATCAAGTGAGTGAGTTGAGTCTTATGGGTCAGCGACGAGCGTTGCGCCGGTGTCGGGGCACTGTAAACGATAGCGCCGTGGTCAGTTGGCCCAGCCGCCGTCGATCAGCTGCGCGGTGCCGGTAATGAACGCTGCTTCATCCGAGGCGAGAAAAGTCGCCAGCGCGGCGATTTCTTCCGGTCGCCCGAGCCGGCCCATCGGTTGGCGGTCGATGAAATCCTGAAAGACCGCCGCTTTATCGCGGCCCTGTTGCTGGGCCTGGGCCTCGATGCGCTGATGCAACGAGGGCGATTCGACGGTGCCGGGGCAGATGGCATTGCAGCGGATGCCTTGCGTCATGTAGTCGGCCGCGACCGACTTGGTCAAGCCTATGACGGCGGCCTTGGTGGTGCCATAGGCAAAGCGGTTGGGGATACCTTTGATGCTGGATGCCAGCGAAGCCATGTTGACGATACTGCCGCCGCCTCGATTGAGCATGCCGGGAAGGAAGGCCTGGATCATATGGAACATGGCGGTCACGTTGAGGCTGAAGCTGCGCTCCCAGGTGGTGTCGTCGCATTCCAGTATCGAGCCGCCAGGGACCATGCCGGCACAGTTGAATAGAATGTCGAGTTCGCCAAGTTCTCTTGCCAGGGTGTCGATTTCAGTGCGTTGCGTGACATCCAACCGATACACTTGGGCGCCTTCGAGATCGTCGAGAAGACCGATATCGATATCGGTGGCGATGACGTTGGCGCCTTCTGCGAGGAAGCGCTCCACCGTGGCGCGACCGATGCCTTGGCCTGCGGCGGTGACCAGTGCCGTCTTGTTTTGCAGTCTCATGGTAGGCCCCTTGTGGTATTGGCGAAGATGGCGGCAGGGATATCAACGCGGCAGGATGCGGCCGGCGGCCATCAGTCCTTCCGGGTCGAAGAGGTGCTTGAGCCCTTTCAAAAGCGTGTATTCGGTCTCGTCCAGATCCGCCAGGAAAGCCGCTTGCTTGACGCGTCCGATGCCGTGCTCGGCGCTGATGCTGCCATGATGGGCGCCGACGAGGTCGAATAGGACGTCTTCCAGTTCATGCAAAAGGGCCTTCTTGGCCTCGAGGTCGAGATTCGCGGGCGGTAGAAGGTTGAAGTGCAGGTTGCCGTCGCCGATGTGGCCGTAGGCGATGACCTGCGTCTCCGGTGAATGCTCGGCCATGGCCTGATTGGCAGCGTCACAGAACGCCGTCAACGACGAAATGGGCAGAGAAATATCGGTGCGCAGGTGTTCACCTCGCATCTGCTGACCTTCCAGCATGCTTTCACGAATCTGCCATAGCTGGGCCGCCTGTGTCTCGCTGCTGGCGAGTACGCCATCCAGCACACTTCCTTGCTCCGAGCCCGTCTCGAAGAGATGCTCGATCATCGTGTCGAGATCCGCCGGGCCGCTGGCCGAGACTTCCATCAGTACATAGATCGGGTGCGCTTCGTCGAGCGGATCGGGGAGGTCCGGCGCCGCTTCGAAGGCCAGTTCCATGCACACGCGAGGAATCAACTCGAACGCCGAGAGTAGGTCGCAGCAGCTACGACGGGCTTGGCTGTATAGCGCCAAGGCTGCGGCAATGTCGGGTACGGCGATCAGTGCGGTGCGGCTGGCCTGTGGCCGAGGCGCAAGCTTGAGCACGGCGCCGGTGACGATGCCCAGCGTGCCCTCGGCACCGATGAACAGTTGCTTGAGGTCGTAACCGCGGTTGTCCTTGTGCAACGCGTGCATGCCGTTCCACAGGCGACCGTCGGGCAGCACGACCTCGAGCCCAAGCACCAATTGGCGCATCATGCCGTAGCGCAACACATTGAGCCCGCCGGCGTTGGTGGAGACGTTGCCGCCTATCTGGCAGCTCCCTTGTGCGCCGAGGGCGAGCGGGAAGTAGCAATCCGCTTCTTCGGCGGCGTCCTTGACGTTCTGCAGGATGCAGCCGCTATCCACGCTCATGCTGAAATTGATGGGGTCGAGATGGCGAATCCGGTTCAGCCGCTCGAGGCTGATCATTAGTTCGCCGCGTTCGGGATCGGGTTGCGCGCCGCCGACGAGGCCTGAATGGCCTCCCTGCGCCACCATGGGAATCTGATGACGATGACAGAACGCGACGATGTCGGCGACCTGTTCGGGGGTGGCGGGACGGGCGATCATCCAGGGATCGCCACCTTTGTCGCCGGCCCAGTCGGTGGTATAGCGAGCAAACTCCGCGGGGTCGTCGATGACCCCGCTGCTACCCAGCAAGTCGCTGAGAAAGCGATGCAGTTCTGCCGTGTCGATGGGCATTGTGATCTCTTGCTCCACTGTCATGTCACTTGTACCAGAACGCTACTTATACCAGAGCACCAGGCCGGGGAAGGCCAGGAACGCAATGAGCAACACGATCAGCGTGAAGTAGTAGGGCATCAGGCTCTTGACCAGTTCTTCGAGCTTGACCTTGCCCACCCCACAGCCGACATAGAGCACGGTGCCCACGGGGGGCGTGATCAGGCCGATGCCGAGGATGAACGACATCATGACGCCGAAGTAGACCGGGTCGATGCCGAGCTTGACGACGACGGGGGTCATCAGCGGCGCCAGAATGACCATCGCGGGCGTGAGATCCATGAAGAAGCCTACGACCAGCAGGAACAGCGCCAGGATGCCGAGGATGACGTACTTGTTCTGGGACAGTTCCGAGAGCATGACGACGATCTGCTGCGGTATCAGATTGGCGGTCAACAGCCACGCCAGGACGCTGGCAAACGCCAGCAGCAACAAGACCACGCCGGTCAAGCGGCCAGTGGTCACACACAAGGAGAAGAAGCTCTTCAAGGTGAGACTGCGATACACGAACATCGATACCGCCAGGGCGTACAGTAGGGCTACTGCGGCGCTTTCGGTCGGCGTGAAGACACCGCTCAAGATCCCGCCGACGATGATGACCGGCAGCAGCAATGCGAGCACCGAGTCCTTGAGGGCGGCGACCAGTTCATGGATGTCGAACGGCTGTGCAGCGCCGGTCTTCTTGGACTGGAAATACGTCGCCAGGGCGAGACCCAGGGTGATCAGAACACCCGGTACGATGCCGGCCATGAACAGTTCTGAAATCGAGGTGCCGGTCACGACGCCGAAGAGAATCATCGGAATCGATGGCGGAATGATGATGCCCACTACCGAGGCGGCGACGACGATGGCAGTGGCGCGTGGCCCTGAATAGCCGTGCTCCTTCATCGGGTTGATCATCATGCTGCCCACCGCGGAAGCATCGGCTACGGCGGAGCCGCTGATGCCGCCGAAGAACATCGAGGTCAACACGGTGACCTGGCCCAGACCGCCGGCGATGAAGCCCACGAGGGCGCTTGCCAGGCGTACCAGGCGCTTGGCGATGCCGCCCGAGCTCATGACCTCGCCGATGAGAATGAACAAGGGAATGGCGAGTAGTGGGAATGAATCGAGCCCGTTGACGGCCTGCGAGACCAACGTGGTGAGGCCGTAGTCGGCGACGTAGAAAATGAACAGGCAGATCGCAGCCAGGCCAAACGATATCGGCATGCCGATCACGATGCAGGCGAACAGCCCCAAGAGAATGCTCCAAAGGATCATGCCGCACCTCGCTTGAAGACTTTGTAGAGAAACAGGGTGTTCCCGATGAGGGTCAGGACTGCCATGACCACCATCGCGCTATAGAGTACGGTCTTGGAAATGCCCAGGAAGGGGGTCGTCCCCACATAGCCTGAAATGATTCCGTCGAAACCGATGAAAATGCTGATGCAGACCGCGTAGATGATCGTCGCCGAGACCAAGGCGAATATCTTTTGCAGTGCGGGAGACGCCTTGTCCTTGAACAGGGTCACGGCGACGTGTTCGTTGGTCAGACTGGCGATGCCCGCCCCCAGTAGAACCATCCAAATGAAGAACAGGCGTGAGATTTCCGCTGCCCAAGCAAACGAGTAGCTGAATAGAAAGCGACCGAAGACATTCATCGAGACAGTGATGACCACGCCAATGACGAGGAGCCCGATGATGATGTCCAGCCCACTTATCAGCTTGTTCAAGTAGGCGTTACCCGAACGTGACTTCATGAAGCCTCCAGGGAGGGATGCTTGTCGTGTTGATGCCGAGGCCTAAAGCAGGGAAGGGCGTGGCCGACCTTCCCTGCTGAGTTGTGGCACTGGTGCGTGTAAAGCTTATTCTTGCGTTTGTGCCTTCTGTACCTGTGCGCGGATATCGTCGATCAGCTCACCGCCGATCTTGTCGCGCCAATCTGCATAGACCGGCTCCAGCTTGTCCTGGAAGACCTTGACCTGCTCGGGGCTCAGCTCGGTGATCTGCATGCCTGACTCTTTCAAGTCCTGCTTGATCTGATCGTTCAGGGTACGGCTCACGTGGCGCTGGTAGTCGCCCATCTTGGTGGCCGCGTCGCGCAGGAGGTGCTGATAATCTTCCGGCAGACGGTCCCAGAAGCGCTTGGAGACCAGCGTGATGAACGGCGTGTAGACGTGGTTGGTTTCGGTGGCGTAGTCCTGTACTTCGTTGAACTTGGACGATTCGATGGTGATCCAGGGGTTTTCCTGACCATCGACGACCCCTTGCTCAAGCGCCGTGAACAGTTCTGCGAAGGACATCGGCGTGGGGTTGGCGCCCAGGGTCCGCCAGATATCCAGATGGAGCTCGTTTTCCATGGTGCGGATCTTCAGGCCTTCGAGGTCCGCCGGCTTTTCGACGGGGTGCTGGCTGTTGGTCAACTGGCGATAACCGTTCTCGCCCCAGCCGATGGCCACCAGGCCTTTAGAGGATGCATCTTCGAGCATCTGCTGGCCGATCTCGCCGTCAAGCACGGCATCCGCCATTTCTGGTTTGGGGAACAGGAACGGCAGGTCGAAAACGGCGAACTGCGGGAACATGTTCACCAGCGGTGAGGTCGAGGGCATGGTCATTTCCAGCGTGCCTGCCTGCAGGGCACTGGTCGCCTGGCGGTCATCGCCCAACTGAGCACCGGGGAAGAGATCCACCTGGATATTTCCGCCGCTGCGTTGCTCGACGATCTTCTCGAAATATTCCAGGCCGCGATATTGCGCACCGGATTCCGTGGTGCCGATGCTGAACTTGATCTTGAAGTTGCCGTCAGCTTCGACCTTGGCACCCGTGACATCGGGTAGCGGGGGCATTTCGGTCGCCGCAGAGGCACTCAGAGCGGTCAAGCCGAGAAAGGCGCCGCCGACGACCGAAACAAAGCGTGTCGTTGTGGTTGTTGTCATCTTTTTCTCCTGAAACTGATGGTTAGTGCTGGCATGTGTGTCACGAATGACACCGGTATCATCGCGCGCTTCACCAGACAGTACTGCCTTCTGACGGGTCGCGTGATGTCCTCGACAGAGGGCGTGTCTGCTCTTGATTATCTGAATGTTGAACATACACCTAGATGCCCTCATTGAGACTTCTTCGTTAGTCGTAGATAGCCAATTAATTTTCGCTGGCAGATTCTTGCCAGGCTTCTCCCTCGGGGTAGCGATGACGCTCGAGCGAGGCCTCATGCATGGTGATGCTGTAACCGGGGGCTTCGGGGACCTGATAACGGCCTCTCTGGATGCGCACCGGATCGACGAAATGTTCATGAAGGTGGTCGACGTATTCGAGGATGCGGCCGTCCAGCGAGCCGGAGACGGCGATATAGTCGAACAGCGAAATGTGCTGGGTGTACTCGCACAGCCCCACGCCACCGCCGTGCGGGCAGACCGGCACGTCAAACTTGGCGGCCATCAGCAGCACCAGGATCACTTCGTTGAGTCCGCCCAGCCGCGCGGCATCGATCTGGCAATAGTCGATGGCGTCGGCCTGCAATAGCTGCTTGAACATGACGCGGTTATGGCAGTGCTCGCCGGTAGCGACGCCCATGGGGTCGAGCCGACGACGGATTTCGGCATGGCCGAGAATGTCGTCGGGACTGGTAGGCTCCTCGATCCACAGTGGGTCGAATTCCGCCAGGTCGCGCATGTTGGTGATGGCTTCGTCCACGTCCCACATCTGGTTGGCGTCCATCATCAGTTCGCGGTCCCAGCCGATTTCCTCGCGCAGTATGCGGGCGCGCTGGCGATCCTCCTCGAGGTTGCCGCCGACCTTCTGCTTGAAATGCGTCCAGCCTTCGGCCAACGCGTCGCGTGCCAGGCGCCGCATCTTGTCCTCGGAGTAACCCAGCCAGCCGGCGGAAGTGGTATAGCCGGGATAGCCTTCGGCGCGCATGTGAGCCTCGCGCTCGCTTTTGCCGGCTTCCTTGCGCTTGAGCAAGGCGATGGCTTCATGCGGCGTCAGCGCATCGGTGACGAAACGAAAGTCCAGGCACTGGACCAACTGCTCGGGGGACATATCCGCCAGCAGCTTCCAGACCGGCTTGCCTTCGCGCTTGGCCCATAGATCCCATACGGCGTTGACGATCGCCGCCCCGGCCATGTGCATGACGCCTTTTTCCGGCCCCAGCCAGCGCAGTTGGCTATCGCCACTGGTGAGATCGCGCCAGAAGGTGCCCATGTCAGCGGTGATCGCCTCAAGGTCGCGTCCCACGATACGCGAGGCCAGCGCCTCGACGCCCTTGACGCAGACGTCGTTGCCGCGTCCGATGGTGAAGCTCAGGCCATGGCCTTGATGGGCATCGTCGGCGTCGGTGGTCAGGGTCACGTAAGTGGCCGAATAATCCGGCGCCGCGTTCATGGCGTCCGACCCGTCGAGCTGACGTGAAGTGGGAAAGCGAATGTCCCGAGCTTGAAGATGGGTGATTGTTGTCATTGGCTACCGTCCTGAACCTGAGGTAACGCGGCCTATACCGCGCATTGGTGTGTCAGGCCTAGGCTAAGGCCGACCGTCAATAACAGGCCAATCGCAATTTTATTGTGCCGATTTCTTCTGGTTATCGCGTGATACGAGTGCTCGCGACGAGGCCTTCGGTAGGTTAAACTATTAATTGAACATTGTGTGCAATATTCAATATTATGACGTTGGTCTAATCGACGTTTTCCGATCGGCGTCTGAGAGTAGATTTAGAACCAATGTCCCGAAATCGATGCGTCCCACCGTGGCGGCGAGGCGTGTCCTTGTTACCGAGGTCCATCATGCAGCTCATCAATACGACACCGTCGGTCATCAGGCTCAATGCGGCCGATAACGTGGGCGTCGCCGCGCGTGCCGTTCCGGAAGGTTTGCCGCTCGGCGTCGACGAATGTGTAGCGCGTCACAATATCGATGCCGGGCACAAGGTAGCGCTGGCGCCGGTCGCCGAGGGTGACAGCGTCATCAAGTACGGCCAGGTCATTGGCCGGGCGAGCCGCGATATCGCCGTCGGCGAACACGTACATACTCATAACCTCGACATGCTCGAGCGCGATACGGCGCTGGAGGGCTTCGAGCCTTTTCCGCGCACGCCGGTGAGTGACTCGGGGCGCACCTTCATGGGCTATCATCGCCCCAATGGGCAGGTGGGCACGCGTAACTACATCGGCATTCTGTCGACCGTGAACTGCTCGGCGACCGTGGCCAAGGTCGCCGCCGAACGGCTCAATGCGGAGGGTGAGGTCGCGGCATTGGGCTTTGATGGCGTGGTGCCGATCACTCATGGTTCGGGCTGCGCGATGAATACCGAGTCCGAGGGGTTTGCCTTTCTCGAGCGTGTCATCGCGGGTTATGCGCGGCATCCCAACTTCGCGCACGTGGTCATTATCGGGCTGGGGTGTGAAACCAACCAGGTCAAGCAACTGGTTGAGAAGTCGGGACTGGAAGAGGGCGCGCGTCTGGCCTACTTCAATATTCAGCAGGTCGGCGGTACGCGTGCGAGCATTCAGATGGCCTGCGACAAGGTGCTGGACATGGCGCGCAGCCACGCACGCGATGAGCGACGTCCCGCGCCGCTCCATCACTTGAGCGTGGCGCTGCAATGCGGTGGCTCGGATGGTTACTCGGGTATCACCGCCAACCCGGCGCTGGGGCATGCCGCCGACCTGATCGTGCGTCACGGGGGGAGTGCGATTTTGAGCGAAACGCCGGAGATCTACGGCGCCGAGCATCTGCTGTTGGATCGTGCGGTCAACGTGGACGTCGCGCGTAAGCTGCTGGCACGCATTGCCTGGTGGAAGCATTACACCGAGATCAACGGTGCGGAACTCAACAACAACCCCTCGCCGGGCAACAAGGCCGGAGGCCTGTCGACGATTCTGGAAAAATCCCTGGGCGCGGTGGCCAAGGGTGGGGCATCGAGCCTCAACGATGTGCTCGAATACGCCGAGCCGCTCAAGGTGAGGGGCTTCAATTTCATGGACAGTCCCGGTTATGACCCGGTCTCGGTCACCGGACAGATCGCCTCGGGAGCGACCGTGGTGTGCTTCACCACTGGGCGTGGCTCGGTGTCCGGCTTCAAGCCGGCCCCATGTCTCAAGCTGGCCACCAATACCCACATGTATGAGACCATGAATGAGGACATGGACCTCAACTGCGGGGCCATCATCGATGGCGAAGTGTCGGTGGAGGAAATGGGCGAGGCGATCTTCGAGCGGATCCTTGCCATCGCCTCCGGCGACGCCAGTGCCAGCGAGTCGTTGGGCTATGGCAGCAATGAATTCGTGCCCTGGATGGTCGGCGCGATCACCTGAACCGCGACCCTTGCCTGATAGCGTCATCAAGGAAGACAGGATAACTGCATGGCCAGAGCGCTGAAGGATCAACTTTATCGGGTCGTCCGCCAGGCCATCGAGGACGGGCGCCTCGAATCGGGGCTGGTGCTGCTGGAAGGACATCTCGCCGAGCATTTCGCGATGAGCCGTTCCCCGGTGCGCCAGACCCTGGCACGTCTCCATGAGGAAGGCTTGATCAGTCGCTTCGAGGGGCGCGGCTACCAGGTGGGCGCGCAGCCCGGCGAGGTGGTGCGCCGCTCGCTTGGCAAGAGCGACTTTAGCGCTTCACATATCGAACGCACGGATACGTGGCGCACGCATGCTGAAGGTGTCGAACGTGACGTGGTGCTGTGTTCGATGAAAAGCCGTTTCGAGCTCAATGAACTGCAGCTGGCGCGTTCGCTGTCGGTGAGCCGGACCCTGACGCACCGCATCCTGCTGTATCTGCAGAGCATCGGTGTGGTCGAGAAGGTCAAGTACAGCAGTTGGACGGTGGTGCCGCTGGACGATACGCGTCTGCATGATCTTTACCAGGCGCGGCGTCAATTGGAGCCGTTCATGATGACCCGTGCCGCCGAGAGGTTGAGCGACGCGGACATACAGCGTTATCTCATGCGTCTGGATGATGCCGCGCGCGATTATCCCCGGGTGCCCAGCGCGTTGCTCGATGCCCTCGAGAATGACCTGCATCATGAGGCTCTGATGCGCGGTAACAATGCCGAGATCATGAGCATGCTGCAGCGCACACGGCCGATTCTATTGATCAGCAAGCATCTGCTGGGATCGTCGATCGAGCTGCCTAGTGTGGCGCCGTTCTTCGACGAGCACCGGCATGTGTTCGAAAAAGCGCGTGACCGTCACGGCGAAGCGGCGGGGCGTGCCCTCGAAGAACATCTGGCACTCTCCGAAGCCCAAGTGCAGGCGCGTCTGGCGGATTTTCGCGATGCGGGCGAGATCGACGTGCCTGATTATCTGCGTGAGGTCGAGAGTTCCTGAGTGCGCGACAAAACAACCGCCTGGAGCAGGTTTTCGCAAGGACGCTACAAACCCTTCCCTGGGCGCTACTTTCGACATCCTGTCGAAAGACCAAAGACCCTTGCTCTAACCTGCTCCCGGCGTGAGGGCTCGGTGTCGATCAGCTCGGGCGCTCGCCGTTGCGTCGGCGCAGCTCGCGGATCAGGGCGCTGTGGTCCAGGTCGCCGTCGCCGTGTGCGACCAGATCACCGAACAAACCATCCACTAGGCGCGATACCGGAAGCTCAAGCGATAATTCATCCGCGAGCGCTTGAGCGGTTTGCGTATCCTTCCACTGCCATTTGGCGGGCCCGCCGGGGCGGAAGTCTTCCTCGAGCATGCGTTCGCCATGGACTTGCAGGATCGTCGAATCGGCGAAGCCGCCCGATAACGCCTCGCGCACCTTGCGGGGATCGGCGCCGCCGCGTTCGGCGAGCAGCAACGCCTCGGCGACGGTGGCAATGGTGTTGGCGACGATGGCCTGATTGGCCAGCTTGGCGAGTTGGCCGCTACCGGCGGGGCCGACATGAACGGCGCGCCCGAGCGGGGCGAATACAGTCTCGACGAGATCAAACGTGGGGGCTTCGCCGCCGACCATGATCGCCAGCGTGCCGTCGATGGCGCCGCGTTCGCCGCCGGACACCGGTGCATCCAGATAGCCGACGCCCGCTGCCTTGGCGGCCTGGGCCTGGCCCCTGGCGGTCTCGACCGGGATCGAACTCATCACCACCAGAATCGCACTCGGCGCCATGTGGGCGATGACACCGTCGTCGCCTAGCAAGATGTCGTCGCATACCGGCCCCGAGCTGAGCATGACCACGACCACATCGGCTTTCTCGGCGGTGTCGTTCGCCGAATGAGCGATTTCGATACCGTGCTCGCGCAGTGTCTCTGTCTTGTCGGGCGTGCGGTTCCAGGCGCGGACTCGATAGCCCGCCTCGATGAGACGACGCGCCATCGGCGCGCCCATGAGGCCGGTGCCGATGACGCCGATAGTATGGATGTCATGCATGTGCTTGCCTTGTTTCATGTCATAACCCTAGTGCGCGACTCAATGACCCGCTTGCCAACGTCGAGTCGGCGATGGCTTGGCGTAATGAAGCGACGACGTCCTCCGGCAAGGGGATGCCCTCGCGTAGATACCGCTGACGCTTGGCGAGTCCCGATTGGCCAGGGAGTCGCACCGCAATATCGGGATCGGCGCGCTCGGCGTCAAGGCAGCGACGGGTGAGGAAGTCGGTTTCTTCGACGAAGGCATCAATGCCGCCGAAACGCGCCGGGTCGATGACCATCACCGTGGCCGAGGCGCCCCATTGGGTCGGGGCGTCCTTGCGCCCGAAACCACCTAGCGCCGAGGTCAATGCTTCGACCATCAGCCCCAGGGCGAACCCCTTATGGCCGTAGGCTTGGCCGCCGAGTGGCAGAATGCTGCCGGGGGGGGTGGTGAAGAAATCTTCGGGGTCGTCGCTGACCGTTCCCCGATTGGTGAGGATGGCCGGATGCGCGAGCTGGCCGCCCTCGGCGCGTGTCTTGTTGACGGTGCCGTTGGTGATGCTCGACATGCTGACGTCGATCAGCATGGGGTTGTCGCGCCCCGGGATACCGATGGCCAGCGGATTCGGTGTGTATACGGGCGTTACGCCGCCATAGGGTGCGACCGAGGCCACGGCAGGATCCGAGCTGAGCACGATGGGTACCAGGTCACGTTCGACGAGGGGACGCAGATAGGCCGCTAGGCAGGCAATGTGATGGGATCGCTTGAGCGTGACGATGCCGATGCCGAATCCTTCCGCCGCGTGCCGCGCATGTTCCAGCGCACGTCTGACGAGGTACGGCCCCAACACATAATGCCCGTCGATCACGGCGGCCACGGGGCTGCTTTCCGTCATCTCGAGCGCATCGGGGTCGCCGCTCGCCTTGCCGGCCTTGAGGTCCTTGAGATAGCCATGCGCGAGCTTGATGCCATGTGTGTGGTGGCCGAGAAGGTCGCCCTCGACCAGCACGTCGGCGGTGGTGGCGGCAACCTCTGCCGTGGCACCGGCCTCCTGAAATAGCGCCGTCAAGAGATCGGTCAGCGGGGTGGCAGCATAGGTCGTCATGGCGTCCTCGCGGAGTGGTCTTGGGAGGTGCCGCGATAACGGCGGTAGAGGCGAATGAACAGCGGCAGGAGCCAGATCAGGATGACCATGATGCCCAGGCCGGCGCTAATCGGGCGCGAGAAGAAGCTGAGCAGGTCGCCGTTGCTCTTGAGCATTGAGCTCATGAAGTTGTTCTCCAGCGTGCTGCCCAGCACCAGCCCCAGGATAGCGGGCGCCATGGGGAAGCCGTTGCGGGCCAGGATGAACGCTGCCGAGCCAGTGATCAGCATGATCCAGACGTCGGTAATCGTGTTGTTGATGGCAAAAGCACCGACGATGCAGAAGCATAGGATGATCGGCATGAGTATCTTGCGCGGGGTCAGGATGAACACCTTGGCCGAGCGAATGGCTATATAGCCGATGGGCAACATGATCAAGTTGGCGATGAAAAACACGATGAACAGGGCATAAATGAGGCCGCCGCCATCCATGAAGATGGTAGGCCCGGGGTTCATCCCTTTCATGTACAGCACGCCGATGACAATCGCGGTAATCGAGTCGCCGGGAATACCGAAGACCAGTGCCGGTACCCAGGCACCGCTGATACCGGAATTGTTGGCCGAGCTGGCATCGACGATGCCTTCGATATGGCCGGTGCCGTAGGCGTCCCGGTTTTTCGAGCGGCTTTTACCCATGGCATAGGAGATCCAGGCGGCGATATCCGCGCCTGCGCCGGGCAGGGCACCGATCAGCGTGCCGATCGAGCTTCCCCGCAAAAGATTGCGCCAATAACGTCCGAGATGCTGAGGAACGTGGCTGAAAACCTTGTCCTTGTGCATGGCGGGGACGTTACGTCCTTCATTGCGAGAACCATAAAAGCTCATTAGCTCATTGAGCGCGAACATCCCGATCATCACGGGGATGAAGTTGACGCCTGCCATCAGATCCGGGATGCCGAAAGTGAAGCGTGGGGCGCCGCTCATCATGTCGAGACCGACGGTGGAAAGCAGCAAACCCACCAGCAAGGACAAAAAGGCCTTGGTCTTCGACCCGATGGAGATAAAGATCGAGCAACTCAGACCCAGCAATGCCAGCCAAAAATATTCGAAAGAGCTGAATTGAAGGGCGACCTCGGCCAGCGACGGCGAGACGAACACCAGTATCAGGGTGCCGAACAAACCGCCGAACATCGAGCACACCAGGTTGGTGCCTAGCGTTTCGCGCGCGCGCCCTTGGCGTGCCAACTGGTGCGACTCGCCGACATAGGCGGCCGAGGCGGGTGTGCCGGGAATATTGAGATAGGTGCCGGGAATGTCGCCGGCGAATATCGCCATTGCTGAGGTGGTCACGATGGCGGCGATGGCCGGTGTCGGGTCCATGTAAAAGGTGATGGGGACCAGCAGCGCGACGGCCATGGTGGCGGTTAGTCCAGGGACGGCCCCCACGAATACGCCGAAAATAGCGGCGGCGCCGATAACGAGTAGTGTCTGGAAATTGAAGACCAACGCCAGGCCTTGCAGAAATGCATCCATGGCTTACTTACCCCCAGACGCTCAGCAGTCCCTCAGGGAGGGGGATGAGCAGGTAGCGAGAGAACACCAGGTCGATAACCAGTGCCGCGACGATGGATACCCCGAGTGCGAGGATGGGAGAGGTGCGCCGTGCCAGCATCAACACGAACATGATCAATGCCAAGCACAGCTTGGTCCCCAGCGCCTCGCTTGTCAGGATGTAAAAGACGATAGCCAAGGCGGGAAGCAGTGAGAGTAGCGTGTTACGCATGAGCTCTCGGTCTGTACGCCAGGTGATGCCGTGTGCGATCCCCTTGAGAGCCCCGACATGGCTGATTGCGAGAACCAGGCCGCCGATCATGAACCCTCCCCCGATGAGGGAGGGAAACAGTGATGGCCCGTATTGCAAACTCGGCATGGTGGGGAACCCTTGGGCCACGACATAGACGATGGCGCCTGCCACTATGAACGCGAGGCCGAGCAGGAAGTCTCTCATCGTGGCTCCCGGGTTATTTGGCTAGGCCGACTTGTTCGACGATTTCGCCGAAACGTTTGTCCATATCAGCCATCAATTGGGCAAAGTCCTCGGAATTGCGCCATTCGGTGCCGAAACCTTGCTTGGCCATGAAGCCCTGATAGGTATCGCTGTTGTAAGCGGCCTTCAGTGCGTCTTCGAGCGTCGCGACGACGTCGGGGTCCATGCCTTTGGGGCCGGCGATACCGCGCCATTCACCGATCTGATAGTCACTGCCAATGGCTTCCTGGACGGTCGGCACATTTGGGAAACTATCGATACGTTCTGGCGCCATGATGGCCAAGCTGTCGGCACGCCCTGCCTCGATCATCGAACGCCCTTCGGGCACCGAACTAGGCACGATATCGATACCGCCGGCTGCGAGCTCGGTCATCGCGGGCGCTGCGCCTTGACTGGGGATCCAGGTGACGCGGTCAGGCTCCATGCCTTGATCCATCAGAAAGCCGGCGAAAGCCAGGTGCCAGACGCCGCCTTGGCCGGTACCGGAGGCGTTATAGGTCCCTTTGGGTTGCTCGCGTACCGTCTTCACCAAGTCTTCGAGGTCATCGAAGGGGCCATCGGCGGCGACTTGAACGCCCGCGTAGTCGTAGTTGATCTGGGCAATCGGTGTGTAATCCCGGTAGGTCAGGTCGGTGAGGCCCTGCCAATGCATCATGTTGATCTCGCCCGTTACCAAGCCGAGCGTGTAACCGTCGGGATTGGCACGGGCGATAGCGCTGTGGCCCACCACGCCGCTGCCACCGGTGCGGTTGACGACGTTGACCGTCGCGCCGAGTTCTTCTTCCATGGCCTTGGCGATGGTGCGTGCGGTGGCATCGGTACCGCCGCCGGCGGCCCACGGCACGATGATGGTGATGGGTTTCTCCGGGTAGGCGGCGAGAGCCGGGGCGGCGATAGCGCTGAGCAGGATGGCGGTGCCGGCGAGTAGTGTTTTGTTGTGTAGTTTGAGCATGATCGATCCTTGTTATTGGCGTGTCATGTAGTGTTGTCGTGCATGGAATGCGTCTTTCAAGTTAGTCCTTAATGAACATTGTACGCAATATTCATTTGTCTAGACTTTGGTCTAGCACGCTACTTGAACCTCCTCTTTTTTCAATTGGTTAATAGTTTTCAAAGCGATCCTCATAGCGCTTCCAAGAGCATGCCCTGAAAATCGTCGTGCGTCGGGACACGCGGATTAGTCGCAGTTGAATGGTCTTCCAGTGCCCATTGGGCGACCGGTGCCAGGCGTTCGCGTGTGACGCCCAGGTCGCTCAGGCGCATGGGGAGGCCCAGGTCGATGTTGAGCTGAGTAAAGGCCTCGACGACATCCGTTCCGGGGGCCAGGCCCATCGCATCGCGCAGCCGGGCGAACTTGTCGCCACAATGGTCCTGGTTGAAGCGCAGCACGATGGGCATCAGCAAGGCATTGAGCGTGCCATGATGGAGTTTCAGGTCGTGGAAGCCGCCCAGGGCGTGGGAAAGAGAATGTACCGCGCCGAGACCTTTCTGGAACGCCAAGGCGCCTTGCGTGGCGGCCATCAACATCTCGCGGCGCGCCTCACGGTTACTACCATCGCTGACGGCAGTACGAATATGCCGCGTGGCGCGTTGCAAGCCGTCGAGGGCGATGGCGTCGGCGGGTGGGTTGAAGCGCGGGCTGAGAAACGTCTCGACACAATGCGCGATAGCGTCCATGCCGGTGGCCGCGGTCAAGTGCGGCGGCAACGATAGCGTCAGCAGTGGATCGCAGATCGCCACGTCTGGAATCAAATGCGGCGAAAGAAAGCCGAGCTTGCGTTCGTCGCGCATGCTGATCAGGGCCGCGCGTCCGACCTCGCTGCCGGTGCCCGCCGTGGTGGGAATGGCCACCAATGGCAGCACTTGGCTGCCGATCCGGGCTGCACCACCTTCGATCACAGCATATTGCCGCAACGGCGCCGGGTGGCTGGCCAGCAGGGCGACGCCTTTGGCCAGGTCGATGCTCGATCCGCCGCCCAGCGCGACGATGCCGTCGCAGTCATGCTCGTGGTAATACGCCACGGCCTCCTCGATGGCGATTTCGGTGGGGTTGGCGGGCGTGCCATCGTAGACCGGAACCGGGCGTTCGCCGCCGATGGCTTCCTGAACGCGCGTGACCAGGCCGCTGGCGGTGAGTCCGGCGTCGGTGACGATCAATGGCTGGGTAACGCCGAGCAACGTCAATTCTTCGGCCAGGTCGTCCAAGGCATCGTCGCCAAAACGTATCTTGGTGAGGTAGTTGATGGTCGCACTCATACCGCGCTCCCTATGTGCCTTGGCGGCCAAGGCGGTGATTGTTGTTCACTGTGGTGCAACGCGTGATGTTGTCTTATCGCTCAGGCTATGGCCGCATTGAAATCACAATCCAATCGAAGTTTATGGCATTGTGATTCGTTCTGGTTATCAGGAAGGGCAATCATGACGGCGGGCAAGCTTTCACATGCACATCTGTGTGCCTGGTTGCGTTTCAAGCATCTGATGTTGCTGACCACCTTGGCCGAGAGCCGCAACATGCATGCCACGGCGCGGGTCATGCATCTGAGTCAGCCGGCGGCGAGCAAGATGTTGCGCGATCTGGAGGCGTATTTCGGTTTTGCGATTTTCGAGCGTTTGCCGCGGGCCATGCAGCCCACTGAGCTGGGCGAGCAGGTCATCCGCCATGCGTGGATCCTACTCAACGACATGGAACGCCTGGTGGATGACATCAATGACCTGCGTGAAGGGGGCTATGGCCAGTTGCTGATCGGCGCCATCGCTGCTGCCGCGCCGGAAATCCTGCCAGCGGCGATTGCTCGGCTCAAACGTGACCGGCCACGCCTGTCGGTGAGCCTGCAGGAGCAAACCAGCGATCGCTTGTTGCTCGAACTCGAGCACAAGCGCCTGGACGTGGTCATCGGGCGCTTGACGCATGTCAGTCAGCACAACGTTTTCGACTTCGAGCCGCTACTGGATGAGCCGCTGCGTGTCGTGGTGCGCCGCGATCATCCACTGACGCACCTTGACCATGCCCCGGGACTGGACGAACTGAGCCAATGGCCGTGGATACTGCATCCGCTGTCGAGCCCCATGCGTGGCGTGTTCGAGTCGGCCCTGGCGGAAGAGGGCATCGCCACGCCCGCGAATGTGGTCGAAACCACGTCGATTCAGGCAACCCTGCAATTGCTGCAATCGTCGGACATGCTGGCGGTGTTGCCGCGCTCGGTCATGCGGCGGCCGCTGGCGGGTGGGCAATACGTCGTGCTCGAGCGCGTGATCGGCAAGCCATTGGACTACTACGGCATCATCACGCGCCGTCAGGAGCCGCACTCCGCTGCCGCCGACGAGTTGATCGCGCATCTGCGGCAGTTGGCGAGTGAGGCGCTGTTGCCGAGGGGGTCTTCAGACGCTGCCGGCACTTAAGTCTAATGCCCGGGAACGCGACGATCTGAAATCCTTGAGCGACAATTTGTGTGATGTATGACAGCGCGTGCATGGCACGTTTTAGCATTCAAGGAGACCACGATGTTCGATGAATTGCATGGCAAGCGTGTGCTGGTCACGGGAGCGAGCACGGGAATTGGGGCCGCCGTTGCTCAGCGTTTCGGGGCGCTCGGCGCTCATGTCGTCGTTCACTACAACACCAGCGAAGCCCCGGCTCGCGAGGTGGCCGAGGCGATCGAACGCGACGGTGGCAAGGCGTTCACGCTACAACAAGATGTCAGCACCGCCGAAGGCGCGGTTGCGGTGGTCGACCGTGCCGTCGAGCAACTGGGCGGTCTGGATATTTTGATCAACAATGCCGGCGACATGCTGGGGCGGGTGCCGGCGGGCGATATCGAGGCCGAGCATTATGCTCGGGTCATGGATCTCAACGTCCGCTCGGTGACCCTGGCGACACGCGCGGCCATCGCGCATTTCCGCCGGCAGGGCGAGGGCGGCAAGATCATCAACACCACCTCGGTGGCGGCACGCAACGGCGGCGGCCCCGGGGCGTCGTTGTATGCCTCGGCCAAGGCGTTCGTGAGTTCGTTCACACGTGGTATGGCCAAGGAACTCGCTGCGGACAACATTCGCGTCAACGCCGTAGCGCCAGGGGTCATCGTCACGCCGTTCCACGACCGACACAGCAGCGACGCTCAGCTCGAGGCCATGCGCGCCGGTATTCCCATGGGGCGGCTCGGTACGCCCGAGGAGTGCGTGGGGGCATTCCTGTTCCTGGCCACCGATGCCTTGAGCGGTTATGTCACCGGTCAGATCGTCGAGGTAAACGGTGGGCAACTGATGCCCTAGGCATTGTCTGCAAAGTGCCTGCGCTTGCCCATACGGCGTTAAAAATCGGCTCAAGATGCTCATTTACAGCGCGTAAACTCCGCTCTTTCGCCGATTTTTGCCTTGTCTGTCCTTCGCTCGCCGACTTTGCAGACAGCGCCTGATCCGATGCGTCGATACATTGTTGGCATCGGCCCACGCCGTGCCTGAACCGCGAGGCCATCGCTGGTATCCTTGTCGTCATTCTTCTTCGAAAGACAACGGGATTCCATGGCCTCGCTTTCCTTGTTCCTTTCCATCCTGATTTCTGCGGTGGCGCTGACAGCCGCCTTTACCATGCTGGTCTATCGCTGGGTGGGACGGCGTGGGTCGTCCTCCAACAAGCAACGTGGCAAGTCACATAGCAAGTCACATAGTAAGAGCTCGCCGAAACGTGCCAATGCCGCTTCACGCAAAGGTTCCTCGCAGGCTAGTACCAAGACGCAAAAGCAGCCGGCTTCCCGCCTTCGCTTATCGTTTCCGCGTTTGCCGATATGGCTGCGTGCCAGCCTGCCGTTGGGGATGATGCTGACATTGATCGCGGCCGTGGGGCAGTTGGCGTTGCAGGGCATGCACAATGCGCATCAGGTGACGGCCAACGATCCGCGCTTGCCGTCGCTGGCAAACGTGCTCGACGGTCTTTCGTTGCTCGCCCTGGTGCTCTTGTTCGTGGGTATTCTCGCCTGGCTTGCGCCTCGTCAATGAAGCGTGATGCATGGATCGGCGCGTCTCAAGCGCCATGCTATAGTGCGCGCCATCATAGGAAAGACCGGTAACCCCATGAATATTCTTATTACGGGCATGGCCGGGTTCATCGGTCATGCCGTGGCCAAGCGCCTGGCGGCCGATGGCCACACCATCGTCGGCATCGACAATCTCAACGATTACTACGATGTGGCGCTCAAGCAGGCGCGCCTCGACGATCTGGCTGGATTGCCCAACGTACGTTTCGAGCGCGTGGACCTCGCCGATCAGGCGGCCATGCAGGCGCTTTTCGCCGGCGAGCGCTTCGATCGCGTCATCCATCTCGCCGCGCAGGCCGGAGTGCGCTACTCGCTCGACAACCCGCATGTCTATGCGCAGTCCAATCTCGTCGGTCATCTCAATGTGCTGGAAGGCTGTCGCCACCAGCAGGTGCCGCATCTGGTCTATGCTTCGTCGAGTTCGGTATACGGCCAGAATGCGCATGTGCCGTTCTCGACTGCCGATGCTGTGGATCATCCCATCAGCCTCTACGCCGCGACCAAGAAGTCCAACGAGCTGATGACGCACAGCTACGCGCACTTGTACGAGATTCCCACCACGGGTCTGCGCTTCTTCACCGTCTATGGCCCGTGGGGACGCCCGGACATGGCGATGTTCAAGTTCACCCGGGCGATCCTCGCCGGCGAGCCGTTGCCGATCTACAACCACGGCGAGCTGTCGCGGGATTTCACCTATATCGACGATATCGTCGAGGGCGTGGTGCGTATTCAGGATGTGATCCCCCAGGGCGATCCTGAGAGGCAGGCGACGGCACCGGATCAAAGCACCGCGCCGTTCGCACTCTACAATATCGGCCACGGTAGCCCGGTGGCATTGATGGATTTCGTGCGCGCCCTGGAGCGCGTGACCGGGCGCACTGCGCAATGCGACTATCAGCCTATGCAGCCGGGTGACGTACCGCGTACCTGGGCGGATACCGAGGCACTTTTCGAAGCGGTCGGTTACCGCCCGGCGGTCGGCGTCGAGGAAGGCGTGGCCCGCTTCGTCGACTGGTATCGCGCGTTCTATCAAGTGTGATATCCACTCGGGTTTGACGCCCACGCTTTTTTTATGACATGACACGTAAAGGACGACACACGATGAGAATCAGCATCTTTGGCACGGGGTACGTGGGTCTGGTCACCGGAACCTGCCTGGCGGATGTGGGGCACGATGTCATGTGCATGGACGTCGACGCCGATAAGATCGCGCGCCTCGAGCGCGGCGAGATTCCCATTTACGAGCCTGGGCTCGACGCCATGGTGCGTCGCAATGTCGAGGAAGGACGCCTGCGTTTCACTACCGATGCAGCGTTTGCCGTCGATTTCGCGCCGCTGCAGTTCATCGCCGTGGGCACGCCGCCGGACGAAGACGGTAGCGCCGATCTGCAGTACGTCCTTTCCGTGGCGCGTAGCATCGGCCAGCATATGCGCGACGATAAGGTCGTCGTCGACAAGTCGACCGTGCCGGTGGGCACGGCAGACAAGGTGCGCGGTGCCGTGCAGGGCGAACTCGACGCCCGGGGGGTTTCGCTGACCGTCGACGTTTGCTCCAACCCGGAATTTCTCAAGGAAGGCGCCGCCATCGAGGACTTCACCCATGGTGCGCGGATCATCGTCGGCACCGATGCCGAACGCGTACGCGAGACGATGCGCGAGTGCTACGGTCCGTACAACCGTCACCATGAAAAGTTGATGTTCATGGATATCCGTAGCGCCGAGCTGACCAAGTACGCTGCCAATGCCATGCTGGCCACCAAGATCAGCTTCATGAACGAAATCGCCAATATGGCCGAGCGCCTGGGCGCCGATATCGAGCAGATTCGTCGCGGCATCGGCAGCGATCCGCGTATCGGTTATCACTTCATCTATCCCGGTTGCGGTTATGGTGGTTCGTGCTTTCCCAAGGACGTGCAGGCGCTGGCGCGCACCGCCGGCGAGATCGGCTATCACGCCGAACTGCTCGAGGCCGTCGAAGGCGTCAATCAGCGCCAGAAAGCAACCCTCTTTACCAAGCTTGCCCAAGCCTTCGATGGCGATCTTCAAGGCAAGACGATTGCCGTGTGGGGGCTGGCCTTCAAGCCGAATACCGACGATATGCGCGAAGCGCCCAGCCGGGCCTTGATGGAAGCGCTGTGGGCCGCAGGAGCACGCGTGCAAGCCTTCGACCCGGAAGCCATGGGCGAGTGCCGCCGAATTTACGGGCGGCGCAACGACCTCGCCTTGGTCGATAATCGTGAGCAAGCCGTGGAAGGTGCCGATGCCTTGGTGATTTGCACCGAGTGGAAGACCTTTCGTAGTATCGACTTCGCCTGGCTCAAGGAGACGCTGCGCATGCCGGTAGTGATCGATGGGCGTAATCTGTTCGACCCGCAGGCGGTCAAGCGCGCGGGCTTGATGTACTTCGCCGTGGGCCGGGGCGATTCACTTCAGTCGGCGTGAGCCGGAGGCGACAGTGAGGTAGGCAAACGGCACCTTGTTGTGGGGCGCCGTTTGCGTTGCAGTATTTGTATCGTTGATTACTCCGCCAGCGACTCGAACTGCGGCAGCACGGTTTCCTTCAAGAAGGGGCGGTAATGCGCCTCGGTCACGGCAATCGGGTGGGCATCCATGCGCGCGATGGCATCGGCCAGGGCCGCTTCGTCCTCACGCGGAACCAGGAAGTCGGCGAGCTCCCCCGAGAGTATTTCACGCGGGCCGGAGGGGCAGTCGACGCTAACCACGGGCGTTCCCAGTAGCAGCGATTCGATGAGCGCGCGCGGCAAGCCTTCCGCGTCCGACGTGAGAATCAAGGCTTTGGCGTGGCGAATGAAGGGATACGGGTTGGTTTGATAGCCCGGCAGGATGACGCGTTCGGTGAGCTCCATGTCCTCGATCATCGCGCGGAGTTTGGCTTCTTCATCGCCCTTGCCTTTCCCCAGCAGCATCAGCGGTGTGGTGACGCCGCTGGCTTTGTAAGCGCGCAGCAGCCGATCATGGCGCTTGCGGGGTTCAAACGTACCCACGTTGATCAAATACTCTCCTTCGGGAATATCCGCCGGCTCCTCGGCCATGCGCAGGAAGGGCGCACGCTCGTAAGGGTTATAGATGGCGCGAATCTCGGCGGGCTGGAGCCCAATGACATCGAGAAGATTGTCCTTGACGCCCTGTGAGACGGCGACGACGTTGCGTCCGCTATAAAAGCTATGCACCTTGGCGAAAGCCTTGGCGCGTTTGTCGGGATCGCTGAATTTTGCCGAGATATCGCTCTTGATCCAGAACCATAAGTTGGGACGATTCAGATGTCGGGTGATCTTGTCGCAGGAGCAGGATAGAACTACATCGGAGTTGAAGGCGTTGAGCGACTTGTCGATGCGTGACGCTTGCCACTTTTCCACGAAGCGATTTGACAGTGCCTTGGTGGCCTGTGTCACGACCTTGAGGTTCTCGATTTCCAGTCCATTCGGGACGCGATGCTCGATCTTATCGCGCAGGATAAATACCTTGACGATATGGCCGCGTTGGCGAAGGCCATCCGCCGTATACAGCAGAGATTTCTGGGCACCGCCGCCGTAGAGATCTTCAATGACGAAGGCAAAGCGTTTGGGCGTTGGCATGAATATTTTCCCTGATGGGGCTAATCCCTATAGCGCGAGTTGGCGAATCAGATACGCTTCGGCGAAGGCCCGGTAACGCTCGCCTTGCAATTTCGTGGGGCTGAGCATGGCAATAATGGTCTGGCGGCGTTGGCGGGCATCTTGCGGCAAACGCTTGACATGAGTATCGATCCAGACGATCTCGCCAGCGTCATCGAGCAGCAAATTGCCATAATGAAAGTCGCGATGATAGTAGCCGTGACGGATCAGGGCGACGGCATCGTCACACACGCGTTGCAAGAATGCGAGGCGTGCCTCTTCGCTTTCGCGGCGAAAGTAATCCGCGCCCGACTCCCCCCCGTCCAGATGTTCCATGGCCAGCAGCGACCCCAGCGGATTGAAGGGGTTGAGGGCCACGCCGACGCCGCGACACTCGATGGCGCGTAGCCCCGCCTGACGGATGCGGGCGTTGGACTGCCATTCCTTGAGGCCGTCGAAGCCGCCCAGCAGGCGTTTCTCCAGAATATCCCGAATCCACCAGCGGAAGGGCTCGCGGTGCACCGCGTGCTTGTCGGCTACCAGCTTGAACAGCGTAGTCGACGCCGTATCGAGAAAGAAGCGACTGCTGCCCACTGCCTCCATGTCTTGTGTGGTCTCGGGTTGCTGCAGCGCGATGTGGCTGGGAAACGGAAATCGTGTGCGGAGGTAATACCAATGCGTCACACCGTTCAGCGAGACTCGATACAGGGGCATGAGTGGCGATCCGCCTCATCCGGTAAACAAGGCGCTAATCCTCGGGAAGCGGGGGAAGGATGTCAAGGCGATGACAGGACGGACCCGGTGAACGCAAGGCAGCGGCGCTGTCAGTGCTGTTGTCACTGTAGGCAGTGAGAACTTGTCGCATCGGTGCGTGCTACCGCTACCATGGCGACCCGCCATCATTGCATGAAAGGACATGCTGCAGACGTTAGAACGTAACATTGAATCTGTACTCTCAAGCCGAACTCAGAATGAAACGCTCGAGGGTGGCATGTCGACGCGAACGTCTCTACCAAGGACCTTGAATCATTGTTTTCGTAGCCTTTATGGTGCGATTGGCTCCGGGTATAGGGAGATAAGCCGATACTCCAGCTTCTTGTATCTTCCTGAGATAACACTGGCAATCGGCTATATATTTCTGGGGGCGATTGCCATCCCAGCAGGGCTCGTTGTGTTTTCCATTTTATTGTTTAAGAAGGTTGCGGTTTTCGGCCTGCCTGCTTTCTACAGGAAAGATAAATCGAGCAGGCACTGAAGTTGGAGATTTTGATTTGGGGGCATTACATTAAGGGTGTCATAAGGTTGGCCGGTGACACTTGCAGGCGCTGCCCATCAAGGAGTGCCAGCATGTTTCCTTTTACCTATTTGCGTCGGCATGCCGCCATGCGCCGCATGGGGCGAGGTCTTGAGAAAGCGACCAAGCGCTGGATCTACCGAGCGGTTGCGCGAGGCTCCCGTCAGTCCCGGCCGGCGACGCCCGAGGCTCTTCATGGTGCTCGACGCGTCCTGTTGGTACGCCCCAACTTTCGCATTGGTAATGCCGTCATCGGTGCCCGATTGATTCAAGCCTTTGCTGAAGGGTGCCCGGAGATCGATATCGACTATCTTGGCACCGACACCACCCGGGTCCTGTTTGCAGGTATGCCGCTCGCCCAATATCACGCTGTGAGCCGCAGCATGCTGGTGCGTCCCTGGCAACTGGCACGGTTGGTTGTTCGTCTCAGACGCCGAAACTACGATCTTGCCGTCCAGCTCGGTGATAGCTCGTTGACAAGCTGGCTTCTCATACAGTGTTGCGGCGCTCGGAAGAGTCTGGGGCAGCGCGGTCGGTTGGAGGCAAGCCATGACTGGGTCAGCGATGTGCCCTCATCGCATGTCTACGAATTGGTCAGCGGCTTGGCTGCCAGTCTGGGCCTGGCATGCGTTTCTCGTCCGTGGCTGGTGGTATCCGAGCAGGAGCGGGGTAATGCCGTCGCCAGGCTAACCAGCCCTACGGGGCGACGGGCTTCTATTGGTATCTTCGTTGGTGGTCATCTCGATAAACGCCTGCCTCTCGAATTCTGGCAAGACCTACTGCGTAATCTCGAGCGGCGTCGGCAGCCCTATGTGGTGTTGGTCGGACCTGAGGAATCGGCGCTGCGTGCACCCTTGGCATCTAGCACCGGGGAATTCGGCCATGTACTGCCTCAAATGCCGCTGCGGGAATTCCTCGGTGTGCTGGCCAATCTGCGACGTCTGATCACGCCGGATACGGGGCCCATGCATATGGCCGTTGCCCTCGAGGTCCCCGTGCTGGCACTGCTGCAGGTGAAAGGGTCACGCAAGTTTTCTCCGCAAGGCGAGGCCGATCTGGTGCTTTTTCGTCCCACGGCGACCGAGGTCGCCGAGCGCATCTGCGCTACTCCAGGGCCCGATTCCTCACCGCCCATCGATGACCATCACGGTTCGTCGCCCTCGACGAGCAGCGACACGACTGACCGCCAGTCAGATAGCGATATGCTTTCTGTGTATGCTACTGGTCGGAGATGAGAGGTCCTGTCGGGAGTTGCAAAATGAGTCATATGGAACATCACCGTTCACAGCGTAGTGGCTGGTTGCGTGCCGCGGTGCTCGGCGCCAACGATGGTATCGTATCCACGGCCAGTCTTGTCATCGGTGTCGCCGCCGCCGATACGGCCCAGAGTGACATTCTGCTGGCCGGTCTCGCTGGTTGGGTGGCCGGGGCCATGTCCATGGCCGCTGGAGAATACGTCTCGGTGTGCTCTCAATCCGATACCGAAGCAGCGGATCTTGAGCTCGAACGGCGCACGCTGGAAAACGAGTACGAACTTGAACGGGACGAGTTGGCTGACATCTATATCACCCGAGGCGTTGAACCGGCTCTTGCAGCGAAGGTGGCGGAACAGTTGATGGTCCACGATGCACTGGGCGCCCATGCCCGGGACGAAATCGGCATTACCGATATAGCACAGGCGCGTCCCGTTCAGGCGGCCGTGACATCCGCCGTCACCTTCTCCGCTGGCGCGTTGCTGCCGTTGCTGGTGGCATGGCTGGTTCTCCCGACGTTGCTGATACCGGCAGTGGGCGCGCTATCCCTGGTATTTCTCGCCACATTGGGTGCTATTGCCGCCAAAGCGGGCGGCGCGCCTGTGGGCCGTGCCAGCGCGCGTGTGGCTTTCTGGGGCGCGGCTGCCATGGCTATCACCGCAGGCGTCGGCGTCCTGTTCGACGTTGCCGTCTGATCCAGGGGGCTTGGCCTCGTTCCGATAGCCGCGTGCTATCCCGATGGGCATCACGCACCGTCTGGAAAATACTGGTTTAATAGAACCGGAACTCATCGGATTTCTCGAGTCGTAAAGCGGCTTGTATTTCAACGATGCCTCCGTCGTAACTGATAAATAACACTTTGTATTAAATTGCTAAAAGAAAAGGAGATACTTAATCAGCACTTAAGACTTCTAGCCTACCCTGATGACTGATTTTTGAATTTGGAAATTTCGATAAAATGTCAGGCAAAAATAAATGGAACGAGACAGGTCTTGTGCGTTTAAACAAGGCCTTTTTTTGTTCTTTAAGAGGCTTGAATGCTGCATGGATACACGAGTCAGCATTTCGTCAAGAATTATTGGTCTTGGCTTTGTTGATGCCAATACCAATATTTGGGAATTTTTTACCGTTGGAAAAAGTGATGATGGGTGCGTCTCTCATCTTATTACTGATAGTTGAGCTTATAAATTCAGCTATTGAAGCCGTAGTGGATCGTGTGGGAACGCAATGGCATGTATTGAGTGGTCGAGCCAAGGATCTTGGGTCGGCATCGGTCTTCATGACTTTTTTGCTTGTAGTCTGGGTCTGGCTGAGTATTTTGCTGAAGTAGTTGTGTTGTCTAATGGTTTCTTAAGGTTTTCTTAAGGTTTTCTTAAGTTTTTTGGTGGAGTTTAAATGTGACACGTAAGTGTTCTTTAAGAAGTGGATGGCATCATGAAGGCATTCTAGGACAATAGAAAGCTGATGCTCTTATGCTCCCCAGAACTTGGTTGAAATACAATGCCCCTCCTTGGGTATCTCTTTTAAAATTATGGACGCTGTTCGTCATATTAGTTATTGCAATAGCTTATTTTAAATTAGATTTTAGGCTAGCAGATATTATTTATGCCATGGAGGGCTCCGATTGGACGCTGTCAGACTCCTGGCTGACTAAGCATGTTCTTCATGATATGGGGAAGCGTTTTAGTATATCCATGGGTGTGGGGGTGTTGATATTAATTGTTGCAAGTTTTCTTGTAGAGCGAATTAAAAAGTTGCGCCGGCCTGCGATATACCTTTTCACATCAACTGCACTCTCAGCCCTAGTGGTATCTTCTATAAAGAATAGCATTAATGTGGCATGTCCTTGGGACTTAGTACGCTACGGGGGAGATATTACTTACATTGGACTTCTTCAAAAATGGCCGGATGGCCTGCCCGATATAGCATGCTTTCCCGCCGGACATGCAAGTGCGGGTTATGCCTGGATTGCCTTGTATTTCTTTTTTGATTACCTCTTTGAAAGCCCAGGGTGGCGGCGCTTGGGAGCGGCGGTGGCTCTATTTATGGGACTTGTCTTTGGTATTGACCAACAAGTGCGGGGAGCTCATTTCATGTCGCATGACTTATGGTCTTTGATTATTAGTTTTAGTGTATCAAGGGTGCTGGCTTATTTTATCTTACATAGGGATAGAGTCAGAGAGTCGGAAAATACCTCGCTAATTGATATTTAGTATTTATTCAAGAGATATGGATTATGTATCAGGTATTTTTAAAAATGGGTCATTGGCGTCCGACTTTTGCGACGGAATTTTTAACCTTCTGGGTAAGTTTGGGGTTTGCGCTATTTTATAACACGCCTTTTTGGAAGGGTGCGTTTGATTATGTTGCCCCATCGGGCTTGATGGACTGGTTGCTTGTCCTTGAGTATGGGGTTGTTCTTGTTTTTATTCAGTTTGTTGTGTTTGTGGTTTTTGTCAATCGATGGTCGGTTAAGCCTTTTTTGATTGCCTTGATTTTTATGGCGGCGGCTATCAATTTTTATACTACCCGCTATGGTGTATATTTTAATACCGACATGGTGAATAATGTTTTACAGACTGATGCTCAGGAAGCCAATGAGCTCCTTACCTTGGGTTTTTTAGGGTATATGTGTATCTATGCTGTCATCCCTTCTTTATTCGTTGCCTGGGTGCGTATAAAAAGGGGCAGTATCTTGAGATCTTCCTTGAGGCGTCTAGGGGTGCTGGCTGCAAGTATAATAATATTAGGTGGTTGTATCTTGCTGTCTTTTCAAAGTGTATCTGCCTTGATGAGAACGCATCATGAGTTACGTTTTTTGGTGACGCCGGGTAATGCGATCGTGTCATCTATTCAAGCCTTGGCACCTGCAGGAAAGCCCATTCCTGATGACAAGATCCCCCTGGAAAGTGATGCGGTGTTGAAGTCCGGGGTGTCGAGTAAAAATGAAAAGCCTGAACTTCTTGTCATTGTGGTGGGTGAGACGATGCGTGCTGCCAATTGGGGGCTAAATGGTTATGAGCGACAGACGACCCCTAAGCTAGCAGAGCGCAGCGTGGTCAATTATCCTAATGTAACCTCTTGTGGCACCAGTACCGCCGTGTCGTTGCCTTGCATGTTTTCTCCTCTTGGGCATGACGATTATGATGAGTGGTTCCTGAAAAGTCATGAATCACTACTTGATGTCTTGAAGCATGCTGGTATTGACGTGAGGTGGTTCGATAATCAATCGGGGTGTAAAGGAGTCTGCGATAGTGTTAAAAGTAAGACGCTGTCGGAAAAAGATTTTCCTGATCTTTGTGCATCAGGTCGCTGTTATGATGAGGCACTCGTTAAGCAGCTCCAGAACGAATTGAAAAGTTCTTCTGGGGATGGAGAAAACAAGGTTGTAGTTCTACATCAGTTGGGAAACCATGGTCCCAGTTATTTCGAGCGATATCCCGAAAAGTTCAAGAAATTCGTTCCGACATGCAATACTGCTGAATTGAATGAATGTACAAGGAAAGAGATTGTCAATGCTTATGATAACGGTGTCTTGTATACGGATAGCGTACTTGATGGCGTGATTTCCGTATTGACATCACAAAAGAAATACGCTGCTGCCATGATATATGTTGCCGATCATGGGGAGTCGCTGGGCGAGAATGGCATTTACCTGCATGGGCTTCCCTACTCGATCGCGCCTGATGAGCAAACACATGTACCCATGACATGGTGGATGGGAAAGGATTTTTTGAGTTCTTCTGAAATTGATAAGAGTTGTCTACTTGCGAATAAGGGTAAAAATTACAGCCATGCCAATTTGTTTTCAAGCATTTTGGGTTTGATGCAAGTGACTACATCGGTATACAAGCCCGAGCAAGACATAACATCGGCATGTCGCACATGATTGTTAAATGCTTAAAAGTAGCGGCGCCGAGTTGGGGGAGAGTATGATGGTTTATAGATTTCAGTGTGGCTCGTTAGGAAGGGTTTGCCAGAGTATAAGAAACTGGAGAGGGGGCGTTCGTAAGGGAGTTGCCGAGGCTCTTTTTAGATGCTGTTTTTTTGAGGTCTGTATTCTCGCTTTATATATTTTTCTGGGGGTTCTGGTTGTACCTTTTGCGATGGTTCTGGGTCTTTATAAGCTCATAAGGTATGTTTTTCGTGCAGGCCGTTGAGGAGATTGTGAATTGAAAGGCCGCCTTTAGGACGGCTCTTAAAGTTATTTTTTATGTTTCTTAGATTTTCGGCTAGTGATCATCACCTTGGTAAGGTTTTGGCTTGTTAGTTTGCTTGAAATTATTACACCAAGAATATGCAGCATTGCTGCAGCAAAGAGAGTGTTCCCCAATACTGGATGAATGGTTTCTATCAGTGCGCTTTCATGAAAGGTGTGCGTTGTTAAAAGCCAACCCAATATTGCTTGTAGTCCAAGCCCACCTAATAGTAAAAAGACCATGACGCTGCCGGCAGGATTATGACCTTCATAGTATCGTTCATGGCCATGCCGCATGTCACGTAAATGTTTAAGTATCTCTTTTCGGGAGTAAGTAAAATTAACGAAACGTGCATGTCTAGTGCCTATGAATCCCCATAAAACGCGTAATGCTACTATGACGCCTACTGTATACCCCGCCCATTCATGTAGTGTTTGCCATTGGCCAGAGCTAACCCAGGCTGTCATGAACGCTATAACCAGTGTCCAGTGAAGGATCCTTACTACTGGGTCCCAGGTCTTTATCTTGTGCGGGGATTCTTCTTTATGCATCATTAGGTATCTCCATTCTTAACATGAAAGCGGTGCCTAATACGAATCGACTGTTATCCAATGTTTGAAAGTAAGCATTGGAGGCTACATGGTAAGAAAGTATTCTGACGCTTTTCTTAATGAGTTCTGTGAATCGGAATTATAGAATCCGGGTTAAATGGTTGACGCCTTCCTGTTGCTCTACCTAAAAATTAATTATCTCAGAGGGTTGCTAGGTCGTGTCGACGCCGTGGTTCTTCTCGCACTAGGGAAGGCCCATGATGTAGGTCATAGGCGCTTGGACGCTTAGGTGTGTGATGCGGTGATGGCGATATATTCACATGAACAGTCTGACCAAAAGCGCAGCACAAGCGACCCAGATACAAATGATCACACCCGCCGCCAAGCGACTGACTGGCCGCTCGGTCGCTATGTCCGCTGCTTCTCTGTGCTCTTTCATCACTTCGGCAGGTATGAGCCAGACGACCATCAGGATACCGAGCGGCACGATCACTAGATCGTCTAAATAGCCGAGCACTGGAATGAAATCAGGGATCAAGTCGATGGGTGACACCGCGTAGGCAGCGACAAACAGCGCCAAGGTCTTAGCGAACCACGGCGTGCGTGGGTCGTGCGCGGCCAACCAAACTGCATGTACGTCCCGCATGAGCGTGCGCGCCCATTGCTTGACACTCGAGAGTAGCCTTATTGCCATAGAGAATAGCAACCCTCACTTGGGCCATTGCGAGTGATGACGATCGATCACGAAGGCATGACGATGCCGGCCTCCTGGATGATGATGGGGGTGACGGTGGGGTTCCGATCCCTCCCAACCCTCATGTTCGTGCTGGTGATGCTCGTCGTGATAATGCAGGTGGGTGTGAGCGCCAGGGCTGTGATCGTGCTCAAGGTGAATCGAATCCCGTGACGGCCAGAAGCGGGCCGAGAGCGCCGTAGACACTAATGCAATTGTTCCCAGTAGAGCGAAGGTCTCGATCAAGCCTACATGCGCCCCGAACCAACCGGATAGCGGATAGGCTAATAGCCAGCAGCCATGCGACAGCGAGAACTGCGCGGCGAACAGCGCCGGACGGTCTTCAGGTTGGCAGGATTGCTTGAGGAGGCGCCCGGTGGGAGTCATGACCATCGAGGCACCGGCGCCTAGCAAGAGCCACAGCCCCAGCAGGCCCACAAATCCGGGAGCCAGAAGGCCGAGGAACAGGCTCAGCGTCATCAGGGCGCCGCCGAATAGCATGACCGGGCGTTCGCGGGCTCGCTCCAGGACCTTCGGCAGCAGCAGAGCCACCATCATCGAACCGCCCCCGGCTGCCGCGAAGGCAATAGCCACTGCCTGCCCACCGAGACCTAGGGTGGAGCGAACGTACACCACGGTGTTGACAATCTGCATGGCGCCGGCGGCCGAGACTGCCATATTGAGAGCTAGCAGCCCACGCAACCGAGGTGTCTTTAGGTAGACCTTCACACCATGGGAGACCCTGCTCCATACGCCCGGTGCCTCATCAGAAGCATGCGGCGTAGGCAGAGCCATCGAGATGATCAGGCCAGCCGAGCCCAGAAAGGCCAGACCGTTGAGCAGGAACAGCACATCGAAGCTCATCACCGTTAGTAGTGCTGCGGCGGCTATGGGGCTGAGCAGGTTCTCAAGATCATAGGCAAGCCGGGACAGCGACAATGCTCGAGTATATTGCTCCTCGTCCTCGAGGATGTCCGGGATCGTCGCCTGAAAGATCGGCGTGAAACTCGCTGAAGCAGCGTTGAGAAGGAAGATCAGTACATAGATCTGCCACACCTCGGTGACGAAGGGCAGCGCGCAGACCACAGACGCGCGCAACAGATCCAGACCGACCAGCAGGACGCGGCGAGGCAGCCTCGAAGCGTAGGCTCCGGCCACCGGCGCGATCCCCACATAGGCCACCATTTTGATTGTCAGGGCCGTCCCCAGCACGATTCCTGCTTGCCCGGCCGCTAAGCTGTCGGCAAGCAGCGCCAGGGCTATGGTCGTCAGGCCAGTGCCGACGAGAGCAGTGACCTGGGCTAGGAACAGGTGGCGGTAGATACGGTGAGACAGCACCTGGAGCATGGAGACCTCCTCTCATGGTGTGTTCCAGACGATGGTTGCTTCCAGTCCATGTTCAGGGCGATTGCGCAGTTGAAGTGTCGCCTGTTGTCGCTGAGCCAGTTCGACGACGATGGAAAGCCCCAGGCCGCTGCCGGTGGTGCGTTGGTCGGAGGCGCGACGGAAGCGCTCGGTCACCTTCTCGAGCAGTTCGTCGGGGATGCCGGGGCCACTGTCGCGCACGCTCAACTGGGCGATGCCTGACGCGGTCTCGCTGAGTTCCACTTCGACATGACCGCCTTCCGGCGTGTAGCGCAGAGCGTTGTCGAGCAGATTGCGGAACAGGATGCCGACTTCGGTTTCATCGGCATGTACGGGCAGTTGTTTGAGCCCTTCGAGCGTCAATTGTTGCTGGCGCTCATAAGCGAGGGGCCACAGGTCGGCCATGAGTTCGATGACGATGGGGTAGAGGTCGATCGGGGTGGTGTGGTTATCCGGTGTGCGATCCAGCCGTGCCAATACCAGCAGCTGTTCAACGACACGTTGCAAACGCTCGACGCCGGTATAAGCCTTTTGCAGTGATGCGGTCTCTCCGGCCTTGACGTTGTCCAAGTGAATACGCAGTGCGGCCAGTGGGGTACGTAATTCATGCGCGGCGTCTGCAGTGAAGCGGCGTTCACGCTCCAGTGTTTCGCCCAGCCTGTCGATAAAATCATTCAGCGAGTGATGCAGTCCCTCGAGTTCGTGGGGAACGTCGAGCTCAATGTGCCGAAGATCACGGGCATGCCGGCCTTGTACCTGGTCCGAAAGACGCCGGATGGGTTTCAAACCACGGCGGATGATGCGGTTCATGAGCCATAACATGAGTGGCAACAGGAGCAACATGGGGATGAGGTTGTTCCAGGTGATGCGCGCCACGATCTCGCGCTGGAAATTGCTGCGTTGGCCCATGCTGATCCATACATCGTGGCCTTCGTCGAACATGCTGAAGACGCGCCAGCGATGGCCGGCGTAGTCGACCCAGCGGAAACCTTCTTCGTCGGGGGCGGGAAAGGGTGCGCCCTGGGTCCACTTGCCTTGCAGCAGGCGCGGCGTCTTGTCGGGTGTCCATAATCCCAGCGCGAGTTTGCGTTCTTCTTCGTGATAGAGCTTGGCCGGCGCGGTATCGTCTCTTTCTAGCGGGATGGGATCACCGTCGCGATAGGCGCGTGCCGGATAGTCTGGAATACTGAGATGGTTGGCCAGCCGCGTGAGCGCGACATCGTTAGCGTCGTCCGGTAGCTGGCCGGCGACGATACGGCTGTGCAGGCTGAGCTGGGTGTCGAGCACTTCTTCCAGCTCGTGATCGGTAATCAAGTACGAGGCGAGCACCGCCACGCCGCCGGACACGACGAGTACCAGCGTCAGCGTGCGGAGCAGGTAATCGCGAATGGACGTCATGTCGCGTGGCGATCCAGGCGATAACCGATGCCGCGCACGGTCGTGATAAGCGACTTGCCGAGTTTCTTGCGCAGATGGTGAACGTGGACCTCCACCGCGTTTGAGGCGACTTCCTCTCCCCATCCGTAGAGCAGGCTTTCCAGACGGGGGCGCGAGAGCACCTTGTCGGGGTGGCGCGCCAATTCGAGCAGTAGGGCGTATTCGCGGCGCCCCAGCGTGACATCACGCCCTTGCCAACTGACGCTGTGGCTGGCTTCGTCGATGCTCAAGGCGCCGAGAGTCAGGGTGCGTGATGCGCGTCCCTCGGCACGGCGCGTGATGACGCGCAGGCGTGCCAGCAATTCCTGCAGATTGAAGGGCTTGAGCACGTAGTCGTCGGCGCCGGCGTCGAGCCCGCGAATGCGCTCTTCGACGGCGTCGCGCGCGGTGAGGATGAGGATCGGCAGTGAGGAAGCTTCACGCAGGCGCCCAAGCACCGCCATGCCGTCCATATCGGGGAGGCCCAAATCGAGGATCATGGCGCTGAATGCCTCGTTTTGGGCGGCTTCGATGGCATGATGGCCTTCGATAAACCAATCCACCGTATAGGCTTCCCGGGTGAGCGCGGTCTTGATGCCATCGCCCAGCAGGGGATCGTCTTCGACCAAGAGTATACGCATGGAGCCTCCTCGGAATTGGCGCCAGCGTAGCATGATGCGTAAAGCTTAAGTCTTTCTTAAGAAGGTTCGTTCACCCCAGCGGCCCGCCGACAATGGTCTTCTTGAGCCCCGCGAGGATGGCGTCGCCATCTTCGTGGGCGAGTTCGTCATACCAGGCATGGGGTTGTTCGGGGTCCAGACCATGGATCATCGCCGCGCGCTTGCGTGCGCGGGCGACGATTTCGCCGGCGCGCTCGACACGCGCTGCATCGTAGTGCGTCAGTGCCGTGGCAATCGCCATCGAGGTGTCAGCGTGCTCATCGAGGGCATGTTGCACGACCTCGGCAAGCACCCAGGCATCCTCCATGGCCTGGCAGCCGCCCTGGCCGAGATCCGGCGCCATGCCGTGAGCGGCGTCTCCAAGTAGCGCCACACGGGGCGCGATGAGCGTATCGAGGGGCGGGATGTCGTGGATTTCGACCCGGGCCATGCGCTCGGGATCGAAGCGCTCGATCAAGGTGTGCACCGGCTCGGCCCAACCGGCGAAATGCGCGCGTAGTTCGTCACGATAGCGCTGTGGGTCGTTCGCTGTGCCGGCGGGTAAGGGCACGTCGAAGAAACAGTAGAATTCCTGCGTGCCCTGGTCGTTACCGCCGCTGCCCATGGGCATCAACGAGACGCGCTTGGCGTCGCCGACGTATTGGTCCCAATTATGCAGCGGAGCCAGATCATCGTCGGCGGCCACACGCACGTTCCAGTTGACGTACCCCACGTATTGACGCTCCACGGTGTGCCCCGTGAGCTTGCCGCGCAGCCGTGAGTGCGTGCCGTCGGCGACCACCAGCAAGTCGGCGTGCAGGCTGCCGCCATCCTCGAAATGCGCGGTGACGCCGTCGTCCGCCAGCGTGTAGTCGTGGCAGCAGCGCCCGAGCTGGATATGCGCGTCACCCACTGCTTCGAAGAGTGTCTGTTGCAAGACGGCGCGCGCGATGGGGCAGGCGCGCTGCCCGACGTCCTCGAACAGCGGCGCAAGACTGAAATCGGTCAAGGTCTGCCCGTGGTGGGTGAGATAGCGCATGCGGGTCATCTCGCCGCTGAGTCGCTCGATGGTCTCGCCGAGTCCGAGGCGGTGCATGACCTTGACCCCGTTGGGCCATAGGGAAATGGCCGCACCTATTGGGCGTATTTCTTGGACGCGTTCGACGACGGTGACTCGGTGACCCTGGTGTTGAAAGGCAAGCGCGGCGCTCAGGCCGCCCATCCCCGCGCCAATGACGAGGACATGCAAGGGCGAAGCGTGTTTGGCTGAGCGAGACATGGCGAACTCCTTCGATCGATTGTTATGGGGCGAGATTGTTATGGCTTACGAAGACTGATTGGGTGCCGTAGCGCGTGGCGTCGCATCGGCAGGCTCCTCGGCGTCTCCGGTGCTGCCGGGCAGCAACAGGGTGCACAGAATGGCGGCCAGTCCGCCGGTAGTGATCGACGAGGAGAAGATGCGTTCGGCGGTCTCGGGCAGCCCGGCGAGGGCTTCGGGCACGAGCTGAACACCGAGCCCCATGCCCAGCGACACGGCGATGGTCATGATCGTCTTGCGGGTCATCGCTTGGTCGCTGAGGATGCGGATGCCGGAGACGGCGATCAGGCCGAACATCAAGGTCGTCGCGGCGCCGAGCACGGGGCGTGGGATGAACTGCAGCAGGGTGCCGAGTGCAGGAATGAGCCCCAGTAACAGCAGGATGACCGCGACGTAGCGCCCCACATGGCGGCTGGCCACGCCGGTCAACTGCACGACGCCGGTATTCTGGCTGAAGGTGGTGTTCGGGAACGTATTGAACAGTGCCGCGATCAAGGAGTTGACGCCATCGGCCAGCACTCCGCCGCGTATCCGGCGTTGATAGACTGGGCCGCTGACGGGTTCGTTTGAGGCGCGCGACGTGCCGGTGAGATCACCCACGGTCTCGATGGCAGTGACCAGGAAGATGAACGCCACGGGGACGAAGGCTGTCCAGTCGAAGCCGATGCCGAAGCGTAGCGGTTGCGGCAGGGCGAACCAATCGAGTGCCTCTGGACGGCCTTCGAACTGGCCGGTGATCGCGGCCACGAGACAGCCGATGACGAGCCCGAAGAAGACCGAGCCGATGCGCAGCCAAGTGTGACGGGACATTTGACAAGCCAGTACTACGACGATCACCAGCGCCGCCAGGCCCAGGTTGGCGAGGCTGCCGAAATCCTCGGCGCCGAATCCGCCGGCCATGTCGGTGACGCCCACCTTGACCAGCGACAGACCGATCAAGGTCACGACTACGCCGGTCACGGTGGGCGTGATGATGCGTTTGAGGCGATGCAGCATGCCGCCGAGGGCGATCTCGATGAAACTGCCCACGGCACAGACGCCGAGCAATGTCGCGATGACGGCCTCGTCGCTGGCGCCGCCGGCCCGCGCGGTCTCGCCGGCGGCAATCAGTGCGGCGACGAACGAGAAGCTCGTCCCCTGAACACTCAAGAGCCCCGACCCTAGCGGCCCGAGGCGCTGGGATTGCACCCATGTCGCCACGCCCGAGACGAAGAGCGCCATGCTGATCAGATACGACATGTACTGGTCGAGCCCCAAGGCGCTGCCCACGATCAGACTGGGGGCGATAATGCCCACGAAGCTGGCGAGTACGTGTTGCATGGCGGCGAGCAGCGCGGCTAGGGGCCCGGGGCGATCCTCGAGGCGATAGAGGGGTTGATCGACTGACATGGCTTGGCTCCTTGTACCCGATCATGTGGCGGGCTTTATGTATACAAAATTATGCTGCAATGCATAAGCAATAGGAGTGCCAAGTGTGTTTCATCGACAGACGCACCGCATGCCAGGGCGCTGGCGAGGATTGATGCCTCATGGATGTGCGTCAGTGCGCTCCATTGGTGCTACGTGGCAATCATGTGCATCACGTTGGTGCACTAGGTGACCGTCGGCCCAAGTGGCGTACACGCACCGGTCATCGCCCAGCATCATCAGTGCGAAGAGCCGCTCGCCGAGTGTGTCGGCGACTTGCGTGCGGCGTGCCAGCAAAGGCGTGGCGGCAAGATCCAGCACCACAAGATCGGCTTCATGCCCGGCGTGCACGCGGCCGATACAATGGTCGAGGTGCAGTGCTCGAGCGTTGCCTAGCGTGAGCCGATAAAGCCCCTGCCAGGCGGTCAGGGGTTGGCCAAGCAAGGCGCCGACCTGATAAGCGCCTTGCAGCGTCGTCAGGCCGCATAGCCCGGTGCCGGCCCCCACGTCACTGGCCAGCGAGGTGACGACGCCGGCGTCACGAGTGGCGAGGCGATCGAAGAGTCCGCTGCCCAGAAACAGGTTGGATGTCGGCGAGAAGGCGATATTGGCGCCGGCATCGGCAAGCCGAATGCGCTCGTCTTCGGAGAGATGAATGCCGTGCGCGTAGGTGCTGCGTGGGCCGACCAGCCCATAACGTTCGTAGACGGCAAGATAGTCACGGCATTCGGGGAACAGCTCGGCGACCCAGGCGAGTTCGCCTCGATTTTCCGAGAGATGGCTTTGTAGATACAGGCTTTGGTCGTTGCGCAGCACGCCACCCACGGCATCGAGTTGTTCGCGACTCGATGTCGGGGCGAAACGCGGCGTCAGCGAATACGCCAGACGATCCTTACCGTGCCAGTCGGCGATGAGCCGCTCGCTATCGCGGATACCGGCGGTGGCGGTATCGGTGAGCGCCTCCGGGGCATGGCGGTCCATCAGCACCTTGCCCGCCAGCAAGCGCAGTCGACGCTTGCTGGCGGCACTGAAGATGCTGTCTACCGAGCCTGGGTGAGAGGTGCAGAATACTTGAGCGGTGGTGGTACCACCACGCAGCATCTCGTCGAGGAAGCGCTCGGCGACGTCTGCAGCATGGGCGTGTTTGGCGAAACGGCATTCGGCGGGGAAGGTGTAGTCGTTGAGCCAGTCGAGCAGTTCGCGGCCGAACGAGGCGATGATGTCGAGCTGTGAATAGTGAACGTGGCTGTCGATGAAGCCAGGCATGATCAGCTTGCCGCGGTAGTCGACGACCTCGATTTCCTCGGGCACATGCGGGGCGAGGACGGAAAAGTCGTCGACGGCGCGAATGCGGCCACCTTCCACCCACACGGCGCCGTCTTCCCAATAGCGCAGGCTATCGGCTTCCGGGGTGGGCGCTTCGCCAGGATCGGCATCGAAGGTCAGCACGGCGCCGCGTAGCAGTCGGGAGTAAGTCATGGAAACGCTCTTGTAAACGGAAAATGACGAAAACGGTGCTGCTATCGGCCTCAGAGGTGCACACCTTGGCCGGTCGTCTGGCGCCAGGTGGTGGGCGTCACTCCACGCTGTGACGCGTGGGTCTCGGCCGGGGTAAAGGTCAGTAATTCGGCGGCGATGGCCAACGCGATCTCATAGGGCCGCTTGCCGCCCGCACCGGGGATGCCGATCGGGCAGCGTACCCGCGCCAGGGCGTTAGTGTCGTGCCCGGCATCGCGCAATGGACGCTGGAAACTCGCCCACTTGCTTTGCGAGCCGATCAAGCCGATGGAGGCCACGCCAGCCTTACTTAGCAGGGCATCGACGAGACGCCGATCCTGGGCGTGGTTATGAGTCATGACGAGCGCATGGACACCGTGCGGAAGGCTTTCCAGGGCCGCCTCGATGGCATGCTCATCGAGGCGGTGGCAATCGACGCGCGGCGAGGGCGGGAATGCCGTGAAGGCGTCGGCACGGCTGTCGAACCAGTGTATCCGCCAGGCAAGCGGTGTCAGCACGGGCACGAGTGCCTGCGCGACGTGGCCGGCACCGAATACGGCGATGTGCTGCTCGGCGCCTGCGAAACACTCGAACAGCAAGCTGACGTGCCCGCCGCAACACTGCCCGCTGCGGCCGCCCAGGGGAAAGGCTTCGAGATGTGGCGTGGTCGTCTGCTCGCCACGCGCGCTGGCGGCGAGCATGTCGCGTGCGCAGGCGATGGCCTGGTATTCGAAGCGGCCACCGCCGAGCGTGTCGTGGCTGGTCTCGACGGTTACCACCATCTTGGCACCGGGTTCGCGCGGCGTGGAGCCTTCGGCGCCGACCACGCTGATCAGTACATGGGGCGTGGCATCGGCTTGCAGACGGTGCAGGGCGCTGTGCCAGGTCTCGGCGCTCATTGCGGCGTCTCCGCTGGCGTCTTCGCTGGCGTCTTCGCTTCAGGGGCTTGGCGCAGGGCCTGCGCGGCGAAGAGCACGCGCTCCGGCGTGGCTGGTGTGTCCAGAGCGGGGCTCACACGGTAATCGGCGATGCTCGACAGTGCGTCGCGTAGCGCCGACCACACCGAGATCGCCAGCATGAAGGGCGGCTCGCCCACTGCCTTGGAGCGATACAAACTGGCCTGCGAATTGGGGTGCCCCTCGAGCAGCGAGACGCGAAAGTCGGGTGGGGTATCGCCGATGGTGGGAATCTTGTAGGTCGCCGGCCCATCACTCAGCAAGCGACCGGTGGCATCCCACTTGAGCTCCTCGCTGGTCAGCCAGCCCATGCCCTGTATGAACCCGCCTTCGACCTGGCCCGTGTCGATCGCCGGATTCAGCGAGTCGCCGACGTCGTGCAGGATATCCACGCGGGTGACGCGATATTCGCCGCTCAGGGTGTCGACGACAACTTCCGAGACGGCGGCACCATGCGCATAGTAGTAGAAGGGGCGCCCTTGGCCGGTGGCGCGGTCGTAATGAATCAACGGCGTGGCATAGAACCCCGTCGCCGAGAGCGACACGCGCCCCAGATAAGCGGCTTGGACGAGCTCGCCCCAGGCGATACGTCGCTCGCTCTCGCTACTACCGACGACCAGCTCGCCAGCTTCGAGACGCATGCCTTGGCGATCGAACTGCTGATCTTGAAAAAAGTGTTCAGCGGCGAAATCGAAAAGCCGCTCGCGCACCTGGATGGCCGCGTTGCGGGCCGCCATGCCGTTGAGATCGGCGCCGCTGGAGGCCGCGGTCGGCGAGGTGTTGGGCACCTTATCGGTGCGCGTGGCGGAAATACGCACGGCGCTGTTGTCGAGCCCCAGCTCACGCGCCACGACTTGCCCGACCTTGGTGTGCAACCCCTGGCCCATCTCGGTGCCGCCGTGATTGATCATCACGCTGCCGTCGGTATAGATGTGCAACAGCGCGCCGGCCTGGTTGAGGTGCTTGGCGGTGAACGAAATGCCGAATTTCACCGGGGTCAGCGCCAGGCCCTTCTTGAGGATTTTGCTCTGGACGTTGTAGGCGCGGATGGCATCGCGTCGCGCCCAGTAGTCGCTGTCGGCTTCGAGCCGCGAGACGATCTCGTGCAGCAGTGCGGTCTGCTCGACGTGTTGGCCGTAATGGGTGACGTCCCGGCCGGGGCGGTAGAGGTTGCGCTTGCGGATGGTCAGCGGATCTTCGCCCAGGTGCCGTGCAATATCGTCCATGGCGCGCTCGACGATCATCATGCCCTGGGGGCCGCCGAAGCCGCGAAAAGCGGTATTGGACGGATTGTGCGTCCGCGCGGGGATTCCGGTGACCCGGGCATCACCCAGCGAGTAGGCGTTGTCGGCATGGAACATGGCACGGTCGACGATGGCTTCGGACAAGTCCGGCGAGTGGCCGCAGTCGCCGATGGTGGTGATCTCGCCGCCCAGCAATATGCCCTGGGCGTCGAATCCCAGCCGATAGCGGTTATGGAAGGGGTGGCGCTTGCCGGTGGCGCGCATGTCATCGCCGCGTGGCAGGCGCAGGCGAATGGCGCGCCCGGTGCGACGGGCCAGCAGCGCGGCCAGGCACGCCCATGGCGCGGCCTGGGTTTCCTTGCCGCCGAATCCGCCGCCCATGCGACGCACTTCCACGGTCACGGCATGAAACGCTACACCTAGCACTTCGGCAATGAGTTTCTGTACTTCACTGGGATGCTGGCTGGAAGTATGCACAATGACGCCGTCGTCCTCGTTGGGCAGCGCCAGACAGGCTTGCCCCTCGAGGTAGAAGTGCTCCTGCCCACCGACGAATTGTTCGGCCTCGAGCACGTGAGTGGCATCGGAAAGCGCCTGTTGCCAGTCGCCGCTTTGCTGAACATGCGGGGGGCGGACCCATTCCTCGGCCTCGGCGGCCGCAACGGCGTCGAGTCGTGCGGGCTGAGCATCGATCTCGACCTCGGCAAGTGCCACGGCGCGGCGGGCCGCCTTGAAATCAGTGGCGGCCACTGCAAACAGCGGCTGCCCGACATAGCGCACCTCGGCATCGGCGAGTAGTGGATCGCCCGGAAACACGGGGCCGACGTCGGTTTTGCCGGGGATGTCGGTGACGCTGATGACGTCGACGACACCGGGGGCGCGGCGTACCGCGTCGAGATTCATCTGTGTAATCTTGCCGCGTGCGGTCGGACTCAGCCCCACCGCAACATGTAGCGCATCCGCCGGCGCGGGTTGGTCGTCGAGATATCGCGCACGACCGGTGACATGCAACGTGGCGCTGTCATGCGTGGGGGCATGGCGGGCGTGTGTCTGTGCTGCGGGGCGGTCGGGTGTTTCAGGTCCGGCCGGCGGGCGTGAGAGATCAGTGAGCGTACGCATCGAGGCAGACCTCCTGGGCAGCGTCGTGGTCGATCGTCAGGCGCAGGCGTTCGAGCAAATTGGCCGCCGCGACTCGGCGGTAGGCGGCGGAACCACGCACGTCATCGAGCGGACTGAAGTCGCGCGCGAGGGCTTGGCGAGCCGCATCGAATGTCGTTACATCGGGAGGGTGTCCCTCCAGGGCGGCTTCGGTGGCCTGGGCGCGCCGTGGTGTGGCATCCATGCCGCCGAAGGCTAGGTTAACGTCGCTCAGACAGCCATTTTCCTCACGCCAGGCAAAGGCGCCGAGCACCGCCGAGATATCGTCCTCGCGGCGCTTGGAGAGTTTCCAGACCTCGAGATGCTGATCGCTTTCGGGGCGCGGTAGAAAGATGGCGCGAATGAATTCGCCGGGTTCGAGGGCGGTACGCTTGTAGTCGAGAAAGAAGGCCTCCAGAGGCAGCTTCCGGGCGCCATCGGGGCCTTCCAGCGCCAGTTGGGCGTCGAGCGCGAGCAAGACCGGTGGCGTGTCGCCGATGGGCGAGGCATTAGCGATGTTGCCGCCCAGAGTGCCGCGATTGCGGATCTGTGCGGAGCCCAGGCGCCGTAAAAGCCGAGCGAACGCGGGGTAAACCTCGTCGAACAGCGGTTCGAGGCGCGCGTAGGTGACGCTGGCGCCGATCCACCAGCCGTCGGGCGTCTCCTCGATTGCCTGCAATTCGGCGACGCGGCTGACGTCGATCAGGTTCTCGAAAGCTTCGAGCCGTTGCGTGGTCTCGAGCCACAGGTCGGTGGCCCCAGCTACCAGGCGCGCCGCCGGATATTGACGACGTAGTGCGTGCAGGGTCTCCAGTGTGTTCGGCATGGCATAGCCGGTGGCCTCGAGCGTGTTCTCCAAGGCCGCGACATCGTTGTCGAGCCTTGGGTCATCCGCCCAGGGCGGGCGCACGTCGGGTTGATCGGCCATGTGGCGTGCGGCCTTCTGGATGGGTCGGTAGCCCGTACAGCGGCATAGATTGCCGCCCAGCGTTGCTTCGAGGCATGCATCGTCCAGCGCGACCGGCGCCTGGCGCTGGCGCTCATGAAGCGTGAACAGCGACATGACGATGCCGGGAGTGCAGAAACCGCACTGGCTGGCATGGCACTCGACCATGGCTGATTGAACGGGATGCAAGGCGTCGCCGCGCGCGAGCCCCTCGACGGTGACGAGGTGTCGCCCCTGTAGCTGATGGGCCGGGGTGATGCAGGCATTGGTACTGTGATAGTGCAAGCGACCGTCTCGGTCGGGCTCGCCGATGGCGACGGTGCACGCGCCGCAGTCGCCCGAGGCGCAGCCTTCCTTGGTGCCGGTTCGCTGCAATTCGTTGCGCAAGAGCTCCAGAATGCTGGTGTCCGGCGCCAGCGAGGCACAGCGTTGCGCTTCGCCATTGAGATAAAACTCGATCATCGGAGTGTCCATCGGGTTGTCGTTGTGGTCCGAGGTGCGCACGCGCATGTCGATATGACCATTCGGTCAACTCTGTTAAGCCTTAATCAAAAAGTCGTTCATGACAAGTCCTGCGTGCGCTTGTTTATCGCCCACCGTCGCGCGCATTATCGATTGTCAAGAAGCGGCACAATGTGGTGTTGGTGTGCGTTGCACCGGTGACGCTCGCTGGGGCAGACTTCTGTACCGGCAGACGAAGAGAGTGGTCATGACATCGATGAATTCGCCCGAGTTGGGAACGCGGGCGCGCAATGAAAGCGTGATTCTCGAGGCGGCCGAGCGCGTATTCGCGTGTCATGGTTATCGAGGCGCGAGCGTGCAGGCCATCGCCGAAGCGGCGGGGCTGCCCAAGTCCAACGTGCTGTATTATGTAGGCAGCAAACGCAAGCTGTACGTGGCGCTGCTCGAGCGTATGATGGCTCGCTGGAACGCCATGCTGGATGGTATCGGCGAGGATGATGATCCGGGCGAGGTGCTGGAAGGCTTCATTCGCAGCAAGATGCGCCTGACGCGGCAACACCCCCAAGGCTCTCGCTTGTTCGCCGCCGAGGTGCTTCAGGGCGCGCCTTTTCTTCAGGAATACTTGCACGGCGAGCTGCGTGAGTGGGTGCGCTCGCGGGCATGTGTCTTCGAGCGCTGGGCGGAAAAGGGTCTGATGGATCCTGTTGATCCGGTGTGGCTGATTTTCTTGATCTGGTCGGCTACTCAGCATTATGCGGATTTCGAGGCGCAAATACTGGGCATTACCGACCAGGCAGCGCTCGGGGAAAGCGAGTACCGTTCGGTCACCGATTTTCTATGCCATGTCATTCTCAAGGGATGTGGCGTTCGCCCTGCAGCGAATGTCGACACTGAACATCATCGCCAGGATCTTCACAGTAAGGAGACAACATGAAACTTTGGGGCATCTTGCTCCTGGTCAGCGGCGGCTTGATCGACGATTCATCGTCGCTGCCGGCGGATCCCCCGGATAAACCAGGAGCGATCACGGCGCAGATTGCACGCGATCACTTGGAGTGGGCTTCAGCAACCGATGAAGAAATCTATCTCGCGCAGGCGAATGTCAGGAAGCTGCTCAAGTATCCCGCCACCGCGGTTTTTCGCGATATCCGCGCCGTGGCTCCGCGAGTCGGTGGCCCCGCCAACCGGGTCGTTTGTGGTCAGGTCAACGTGCGTTGTGAGCGTGGCGACTACACGGGCTACCGTCTCTTTGTGACCCGCCAAGGTGCGCAGGCCGCGATCATGTCGTCGAGCCTACATCGTAGTGGTTTTGATCCCCATGCCGTGGCGGCGGCTCTGATCGAATGGCAGAAAATGACGTAAGCGGTTGCGCTGGGATACATGGGCCTGTGTGCATCAGGATGCGTTCAGCCCTATGTAACTCAATGCTTTTCGGAGATGCCATGAAGGAACTACCCGGAGCACTGCTCGGCATCATGATCGGGCTGGTCACCTGGCTGGTGATAGGCAATCTGCTAGCGGGTGTCATTATTGGCATCGCTGGCGGGATCGGGTGGGATTTATGGCGGCATCGTTAGAGGCGAGGCTTTTAGCGTTCGATCAAGACGGCTTGGCAGCGATAGCCAAGCCGTTTTGGAATGATCATTCCACGCTGGGGTCGTCGTCCTTTTCGCCTGACTTGACCTCGTCGTCAGACGCCTTCATTCGCTGACGCTCGGCTTCGGCATGTTCCATGCTTTGGTAAAGCCCTAGACTGACGCCCGTGTCGCTATCGTAGACTTCATAGCGGACGTCGTTCTCGTCGGGGCCGGCGATTTTCCGTATCTCAATGGCGTCATGCAGCATGTTGGACCTCGCTGGGAATTGCTGTAGCCGAACGTGGGACTCGTCATGTTGGCGAGTGTTCCCGGCAATCATCACCATGATGCTAGCACAACGAAAAACCGCCACCCGGCATGACCCGTAAGTGGCGGTTTTTCTTCAATCTTTTGGTCGGAGCGACTGGATTCGAACCAGCGACCTCTGCAACCCCATTGCAGCGCGCTACCAAGCTGCGCCACGCTCCGTTTCTACGTTCACTAGCGGGTGCCTATAGGGCCCTGCCTGAGAACGATGCGTATACTACCTTGGGTTCGTGTAAATGAAAACCCTCGTTAGCGCTTTTTTTTCAAGTGCTTGCCGCGTGATTGGGTCTGTGTGGTCGGGCTCTTCCCAGATGGTGCTATGGGCGTTAGACGAAAGATGTAAAATAGTGGTGTTCCGTGGGGAGTAAATGACAATGCCACTTATTTTAGGTATGAGCATACTGTTGGGATGCCAATTCATGGGCGAACTCTTGGTGCATGCCCTGAGCCTGCCCGTTCCCGGTCCTGTGGTCGGGATGGTCGTGCTTTTGGTGGCATTGATGCTCAATGGGCGGGTGCCGGCAGGGTTACGTGCAAGCGGCGAAGGTCTGCTGCGCTATCTGACACTGCTGTTCGTGCCCGCAGGCGTAGGCATTATGGTGCACTTTGACCTTATCAAAACCGATTTCTGGCCGATCGTGATTACCCTGGTGGTTTCGACAGCGCTGACGCTGGCCGTCACCGCGAAAGTAATGGAGTGGCTTACCCGGTCGACGCCGCAGGATCCGCGTGACGCATTGCGAGAGGATCGCTCATGAGCGTGCCGGGACTCGATCAGCTATGGGTGTACCTCTCGGCGAGTCCGTTGCTGTACTTATTGGTGACTCTGCTGGCTTTCATGGCGTCGACTCAGCTAAATCGGCGCCTGGGCGGTACGCCATTTTTGCATCCGGTGATAATCGCCATCGTGTTGCTCATCGTGTTTCTGAAACTCACCCATACCGATTACGCTACCTATTTCGAAGGTGCTCAGTTCATTCACTTTCTGCTCGGCCCAGCGACAGTGGCCCTGGCTATTCCACTCTATGATTATAGAGAGCGGGTCAGGCGCATGTTGTTGCCGATCATGGTGGGGTGTGGTGCAGGTATCGTGACGGCGGTAACTTCCACCGTGGGTGTCGCCATGCTCTTGGGGGCCAGCCGAGAGACCGTGCTCACCTTGGCTCCTAGATCAGTGACCTCGCCCATTGCGATGGGGATTGCCGAGAAGCTGGGGGGGATTCCGTCGTTGGCGGCGGGTTTGGTGCTGTTGACGGGCTCCTTGGGTTGCGCGTTGGGTCCGGTCATTTTCCGCTTGGTCAGGGTGCGTGACCCCAGCGTACAAGGCTTTACCATGGGGTTGGCGGCGCATGGTTTCGGAACGGCCTATTCCTTTTCTTCGATCGGCGCAGTGGCGGGCGCCTTTGCGGGGCTGGCGATGGGACTGACGGGGCTGCTGACGGCCTTCCTTTTGCCGCCTTTGGTGCATCTGTTCGGTCTTTGAATATATTTTATACCGTTATCTTGGCGTTGTTCAAAACCCAGAAATCGATAACAAAAAGGCAACGCCCGATGAGGCGTTGCCATGCGTCGATTTTTAATATGCATGATCGATTATTCTATGAGGCCATCACGCCCATAGAAGACGAAGCAGGGTAACGGTGGTCAGCGTGATCAGTAGTGTGCCGACGATGTTGAGCAGCAGTCCGGCGCGGATCATCGATTGAATCTTCATATGCCCCGTCGCGAACACGATGGCATTGGGTGGGGTCGCAACCGGCATCATGAAGGCACAACTGGCGGCAATGGCGGCGGGGACCGTTATCAAGAGTGGGTCCATGTCCAGCGAGATGGCGAGCGCGCCGAGAAGCGGCAGGAAGGCCGCTGCCGTGGCCGTGTTGGAGGTAACTTCGGTCAGGAAGATGATGACCAGCACGATGATGCCTACCAACATCAATAGCGGGAATACGCTGAAGATCGAAAGCTGTTGAGCGATCCATTCGGCCAGGCCGGAGCTCTTGATCATTCCTGCCAACGCTAACCCGCCGCCGAAAAGCAGCAGCACACCCCAGGGAAGTTCCTTGGCGCTTTCCCAATCGAGCAGTGCGCCGCGTGCCTTGTCTCCACTAGGGACGAGAAACAGTCCAATACCGGCGGCCAGAGCAATGGTGGTATCCGATAGCCAGTCGAGCCCGACCTGGTTCAATAGAGGGCGAAACATCCAGGCGGTGGCAGCCATGAGAAAGATCAGGCCGACCCGGCGCTCGGCAGCAGTCATGGTGCCGAGCGATTCGAGTTCGCGGCGAATCATCTCCTCGCCATCGTCGCTTTGTTGCAAATCGAACCCTTTGTAAGTCAACCACCACCATGTCACGGCCATCATCACGATGCTGACCGGCAAGCCGATGGTCATCCATTGGGCGAAGCCTATATCGATGCCTTCGCCGGAGAGATATCCCGCGAGTAAGGCGTTGGGTGGGGTGCCGATAAGCGTGGCGACACCGCCTATACTGGCGGAATAAGCAATGGCAAGCAGCAGGGCGGTGGCGTAGCGTGAGACTTCACGTGAGTCGCCATCGCCCAGTAAGCTGACGACGGACATGCCAATGGGCAGCATCATGATGCTGGTAGCCGTATTGGAGACCCACATGCTGATGAAGCCTGTGGCGATCATGAACCCGGCGATTTGCTGACGTGGTTTCTGGCCGACAACACTGAGGACTTTCAAGGCGATGCGTCGATGCAGGTTCCAGCGCTGCATCGCGATGCCCAGCAAGAAGCCCCCCAGGAAGAGATAAATGATAGGGTCGGCGTAACTGGCTGCCACGGTATCGAGTTCGTCGATGCCCAGCACCGGGGCGAGGACCATGGGGAGCAATGAGGTCGCAGGTATCGGAATGGCCTCGGTGGCCCACCATGTGGCCATCAGCAGTGCAAAGCCGACACATGCCCATGCTGGAGAGGACATGCCGGCCGGCGAGGGCACGACCAGGCATATAATGACCCATAGTGGGCCCAGCCAAAGCCCGATTTGCGCGGCACTGAGGCCGCGTGCGTGGTGGGTAGTCTCGCTCATGACTTTCCTCCTTGAAGGCGGCGAATGATTAATTGGCTTATTATATTTGCGATGCTACTAAAGTATTAAGCTTAAGTGGCTTAATCATTGGTCTAAGACGCTTGTTCGGCCTTTCCACCATGACTTGTTGCAACGCGACAAGCTCGGTAATGTCCGCGCTCGTTGCCGATTAACTAAATGTATTCGATTGAGGTGCGACCATGTCCGTAGTGATGGGCTGGAGCTTGGTAGTGTTGGCGGTGCTGGTCGTCGCTGGTTTGGTGGGGTATGCATGGCGGTTATGGCGAGAAGTGCAGCGTCGTGAGGCAGCACGGCGTGAGGAGCTCGCGCGTGCCCACCGCAATTGTCTTGAGAGCCTTGAGGCGATCACGACGGCCATGCTGGGCGATCAAGTCGATCTCGTGGAAGGGGCGCTTCGCTGCAAAGTATTGCTCGATATTATCGATCCTGCGCTGCTCGACCGAGAGGATTTCAAGGTTTTTGCCGAGGTTTATCGGCGCACGGAGCATCTGCACACGCATTCGTCGCGCCAGGACTTGTCGGCCAAACAGCGCTTTGCGGAGGATCGCGAGCGCATCGAGCTTCAAGAAGAGCGCTATACGGCGCTCCATGAGGCGGCGCGCCAAGTCCTGGTGTTCAAGCGCGAATGGCCAAAAGGCTTGCAGTGAACCATGACGCTGGAGAAAGGCATGGATAATCGGTTTATGTCGCTTGATCCCACGGAAATTCGCCGCTGCTTGCATGCTGAGCCGGAGTTGTCGGGACAAGAATATGCTACATCGCAGCGCATCGCCGAATGGCTCGAGGAAGCAGGGGCGACGCGCATCATTAGAGGCTTGGGCGGATATGGTGTGGCGGGTATTTTTGCCGCTGAGCGCCCCGGCCCGCGGGTGATGTTTCGTGCCGAGCTCGATGCTTTGCCCATCGATGAAACCGCTGATGTGGCGTGGCGGTCCAGGTGCGAGCACGTGGCGCATAGTTGCGGCCATGATGGTCATATGGCGACAGTGCTTGGGCTTGCACAGCGTTTATCGAAAAATCCGCCAGCGCGTGGCGAAACGGTACTGCTTTTCCAGCCATCAGAAGAGACGGGGCGAGGCGCGAGGGGCGTCGTCGAGTCATCACGTTTCGAGGAAATCGCGCCCGATCATGTCTTTGCGTTGCATAATTTACCCGGCGAGCCACTGGGTGAGGTATCGGTTCGCCCTGGGGCGTTCACGTGCGCCTCGCGAGGGTTGATCGTGCGTCTCAATGGACTGTGCACCCATGCGGCACATCCCGAGCAGGGGCGCAATCCGGCTTTGGCAATGTGTCGAATCTTGCAGGGACTGAAGCGTCTACCTCAGCAATTGCCGGACGATCAAGGACTGGTCATGGTGACGCTGATCCATGCGCACCTCGGCGAGGTTGCGTTCGGCACGTCGCCCGGGCAGGCCGAGGTGATGGCCACCTTGCGCACCGAAAACGATGCGATGATGCGTGCCTTGGCGGAAGCGGCCGTCGCGTTGGCACGGATCGAAGCCGAAGAGGATGACTTGGGCATCGAAATCGATTGGTGCGATGTCTTTCAGGCGACCCAAAATCACCCGCATGCTGTCGAGGCAATTCGCGAAGAGGCGAAAGCCTTGTCATTACCACTACGTGAATTAACTTCGGCACATCGCTGGTCGGAAGACTTCGGATGGCTTGCTGCGCAAGGCGAGGGTGCCATGCTCACTCTGGGCAGCGGCGAGCAATGTCATCCCTTGCATCACCCTGGCTATGATTTCCCGGATACTCTGCTGATACTGGGCATCGATTTGTTCGAGCGCCTGGTCAGGCGCTATCAAGGAAACGAGTAATGGTTGTACAAGGTTTAGGCGCAAGCAGGCGGCCATCATTTGGGTTTGCATCAATGCCGATAATGCATAATGATGAAGGGGCATTCATTAGTAGAAGCGCTGGTGGGTGGTAAAGCACTGGCTGAACGCAAGTCTTTGTGCTTTCTTTTTGATGAGAGAAGGGCGAAAAACCTTCCTCCCATCGGGAACCGCTTCTATACTCGGACCCCGCTGGGTAACGTCCCGTTACGACTAGCGCTGTGTTAAGAAGGAGTCTTACATATGAAAAAATCTACGACTGGCTTGCTGCTCGGTTCCGCGTTGGCTGTCGGCCTTTCAGGCTGCGCCACCTCGGGCACTCAGTCCATGTCCAATTCCGATGATCAAGCATGGTATAACTCACCCTTCGTGTGTGGCTTGGCGGGTGGTTTGATCGGCGGCGGCATTGGGTATGCTTCGAGCAGTGACTCGGACGAAGATACCGGCGCTGCACTCGGTGGCGTCGGCGGTGCGACGGCTGGTGCCATGCTTTGCGCTGACTATTCCGACAAGGTAGTGGACAGCGATGGCGATGGCGTTCCAGATACTCGCGATCAGTGCCCGAACACGCCGGCTGGCGTTGCGGTAGATGCCCAGGGTTGCCCGCTTGATAGCGATGGCGATGGGGTTGCGGACTACAAGGACGAGTGCCCGGGAACACCGGCTGGCGTCGATGTAAACGCTCGCGGCTGCCCGCTTGACAGTGATGGTGATGGCGTTCCGAACTATCAGGATCAGTGCCCTGATACACCGGCAGGCCAAGAGGTCAACGCGCTAGGTTGTGCGGCAGATTTGGTGCTAGAGAATGTGAACTTCGAGTTCGACTCTGCCAAATTGACCAGCCAAGCAGAAGCCGTCTTGATGGATGTTGCTGAGAAGCTGTCTGCCAACGAGACTGTCGATGTCCGTCTGGAAGGCTATACCGATTCCATCGGCAGTGCTTCCTATAACAAGGATCTCTCACAGCGTCGTGCAGACTCCGTCAAGGACTTCTTGGTAGCTCATGGGGTGGAGCGTAACAACATCACTACCATGGGATATGGTGAGCAGAATCCGATCGCCACTAACGAGACCCCTGCTGGTCGAGCCAAGAACCGTCGTGTCGAGTTGGGCGAGCAAGAATAACGACCGCTCTTCATGATTGAAGAAAAGGGGCGCCTTCGGGCGCCCTTCTTGTTTGTACGTTAGGCACGACTGGACGGCATTTCGCAGGCTTGCTAGTGTGCGCAATTCATCGTTTCATGTGGTCCCTGGTATGGGCCACCACTGAGTATAAGGGACCTTGCATGCCCATCGTGACCCTGCCTGATGGCAGTCAGAAAACCTTCGAGTCACCCGTCACCGTTATGCAGCTCGCCGAATCTATCGGCACAGGGCTTGCCAAGGCCTGTGTGGCGGGGAAGATAGATGGCGTTGCCGTCGATGCCGCCGACCTGATCGAGCGTGACGCCGAGGTCAGTATCCTGACGGCACGCGATAATGAAGGCTTGGAGATCATTCGTCATTCATGCGCCCACCTCCTGGGGCATGCCGTTAAACAGCTGTATCCCGACGCCAAAATGGCGATTGGGCCGGTCGTGGACGATGGCTTCTATTACGATATCGACTTCGGTCAGTCGGTATCGCCGGATGATCTCGAGACGCTCGAGAAGCGCATGAAGGCGCTGATCGAGCGTGAATACGATGTCGTTCGTGAGTACGTGACGAAAGAACAGGCCCTAGCGACCTTCGTTGAACGTGATGAGCCGTACAAGCAGGAAATCGTCGAAGGTATCGCCGATGGTGAGATCGTTCGTCTTTATCACCATGAAGAATACATCGATATGTGCCGTGGCCCTCACGTGCCGAATACACGGCATCTGAAAGCCTTCAAGCTTACCAAGTTGGCGGGCGCCTATTGGCGGGGTGATGCCACCAAGCCGATGTTGACGCGCATTTATGGCACGGCGTGGCCGGATAAGAAGGCGCTGAAGACCTACATCCAGCGTTTGGAAGAGGCCGAGAAGCGCGATCATCGCAAGTTGGCCCGCAAGCTTGACTTCTTTCACATGCAAGAAGAAGCGCCGGGCATGGTATTCTGGCATCCGCGCGGCTGGACGCTCTGGCAGACCGTCGAGCAATATATGCGCAATGTCTACAAGGACAGTGGGTATCAGGAAATCCGCTGCCCACAGATCATGGATGTCTCGCTTTGGCAGAAGTCCGGCCATTGGGACAATTACGCCGAAAACATGTTCTTCACTGAATCGGAAAAGCGCGAGTATGCGCTCAAACCGATGAACTGCCCTGGGCATGTGCAAGTCTTCAATTCCGGTCTGCGCAGCTATCGCGAGCTACCTGTTCGCTATGGCGAATTCGGTGGCTGCCACCGCAATGAGCCTTCGGGCGCCTTGCATGGCATTATGCGTGTCCGTGCCTTCACTCAGGACGACGGCCATGTGTTCTGCACCGAGGAGCAGGTCGAAGCGGAGGTGACGGCGTTTCATCGCCAGGCATTGGCAGTTTATGGCGACTTTGGTTTCGATGATATCGCCGTCAAGATCGCATTACGTCCCGAGAAGCGGTTAGGGAGCGACGAAAATTGGGACCGGGCCGAAGAAGCGTTGCGTAACGCGCTGGGCCGCTGTGACGTGCAGTGGGAAGAGCTACCCGGTGAAGGTGCCTTCTACGGGCCCAAGATCGAATATCATATGCGTGATTGCCTGGGCCGTGAGTGGCAGGTCGGTACAATGCAGGTCGATTTCATGATGCCAACCCGCCTGGGAGCGCAATACGTAGCCGAAGACGGCTCCCGTCAGGCGCCAGTCATGCTGCATCGTGCCATTGTGGGCTCCATGGAGCGTTTTATCGGTATCCTCATCGAGCACTATGCGGGCGCCATGCCGTTGTGGCTAGCGCCGCTACAAATAGTGGTCTTGAATATCACGGATGCCCAGCGCGATTACGCCGAGTCGGTGTCGCAGCGTTTGCAGAAACTCGGTTTGCGTGTCAAGTCAGACTTGAGGAATGAGAAGATCGGCTTTAAAATTCGCGAACATACGTTGCAAAAGGTGCCCTATCTCCTTGTGGTTGGAGATAAGGAAGTCGAAGCCGACTCGGTAGCCGTGCGGACGCGCGGCGGCGAAGACCTAGGCAGTGTGACGGTGGACGCTTTCATCGACAAGGTGCAGGCCGAGCGGTAGTAGCGACATCTTCCAAGGCAAAAGTGGAGACGGAACCATCAAGAGAAGCAACCCCAGAGGGCGCCCACAGGAAAAGCGCCCACCAATGAACGAGCGGATTACCGAAGACCAAGTGCGCTTGATCGCCAGTGACGGTGAACAGCTAGGCATCGTGCCGACCAGCGATGCCCTGGAGCGTGCCGAAGCTGAGGGTATGGACCTCGTGCAGATTTCCAATGCCGATCCGATCGTTTGCAAAATCATGGATTACGGCAAATTCCTCTTCGAGCAGAAAAAGCAGAAAGCTGCTCAGAAGAAGAAGACCAAGCAGATCCAGGTCAAGGAAGTTAAATTCCGGCCGGGTACTGACGAGGGCGATTATCAGGTGAAGTTGAAGAACCTGATTCGTTTCCTCGAAGCGGGCGACAAGGGTAAGGTCACGCTGCGTTTTCGAGGTCGTGAGATGGCGCACCAGGATATCGGCCGCAAGCTGATGGAACGGATCGCGGCTGACCTCGAAGACATGGCGTCTGTCGAGTCCTTCCCCAAGATGGAAGGACGTCAGATGATCATGATCTTGGCGCCCAAAAAGAAGTGATCCGTTGGCGGTTGAACGGGCAATCGGTATCGCCGATTGCCGGCCCCGGGTTTTCTGAAGAAACCGAGTGGAGTTTTCCCTCATGCCTAAAATCAAGAGTAACAGTGGCGCTGCGAAGCGCTTCAAGAAAACGGCTCATGGCTTCAAGCACAAGCAGTCTTTCCGCAGTCATATCCTGACCAAGAAGTCGACCAAGCGTAAGCGTCAGTTGCGCGGCATGAAGCAGATTCACGATGCCGACAAGCCACTGATCCAACGCATGCTGCCGAACCTCTAAGTACTTGTATTCAAAAGTACAGGTTGTCGATTTTAAACGTCAGGAGTAAGTCATGACTCGTGTCAAGCGTGGTGTCGTCGCTCGTCGTCGGCACAAGAAGATTCTGAAGCAGGCCAAAGGCTATTACGGCGCGCGCTCTCGCGTATTTCGCGTTGCCAAGCAGGCGGTCATCAAGGCAGGTCAGTACGCCTATCGTGACCGTCGTCAGCGCAAGCGTCAGTTCCGTGCGCTGTGGATCGCGCGTATCAACGCGGCATCTCGTGCCAACGGTCTGTCCTATAGCCGCTTCATCGCCGGTCTGAAGAAGTCCGGCATCGAGATCGACCGCAAGGTGCTGGCCGATCTCGCTGTCCATGAAAAGGCTGCCTTTGCCGCGATCGTCGACAAGGCCAAGGCTGCTCAGTAATGGCCGGGTGAGACGTTCTTTTATGAGTGTCTCATCATGCGCATGAAGCCGCAGGGGGAGAGCAGCCGCTCTTCCCCTGTTTTTTTGTCTGGGTCATCACTTCATATGCGATGGCCTATCATGGGCACTTAGCATCGGAGCTAGACGGATGGACCATCTCCCACAACTGGTCGCCGAGGCTCGCGCAGCCATCGAGAGCGCGCAGGATATCCAGGCGCTCGACGAGGTTCGAGTGCGCTTTCTGGGCAAGAAGGGCGAGATTACCGCGCTTCTCAAAAGCCTTGGCCAACTCCCGCCTGAGGAACGCCCCAAGGCGGGGGAGCAGATCAACGAGGCCAAGCAGGCATTGGCGGACGAGCTCGAGGCGCGCAAGCAAACGCTGCAGAATGCCGAACTCGAGGCGCGTCTGGCACGGGAACGCATCGACGTGACCTTGCCTGGCCGTGGCGAGCCGACAGGCGGTTTGCATCCTGTGACGCGCACGCTTGAACGTATCGAGTCGTTGTTCGCGCATATCGGTTTCGATGTGGCCGTGGGGCCCGAAATCGAAGACGATTACCATAATTTCGAAGCGCTCAATATTCCTGCACATCATCCAGCGCGCGGGATGGCCGACACCTTCTATTTCGATGCTTCGCGATTGTTGCGTACGCACACGTCACCGGTTCAGGTGCGTACCATGAAGGAGCAAGCGCCGCCGATTCGCATCGTCTGCCCGGGGCGTGTGTATCGTAGCGACTCGGATCTCACGCATACGCCGATGTTTCATCAGGTGGAAGGCCTGCTGGTAGACGAAGGCGTCAGTTTCGCCGATCTCAAGGGCACCATCGAGGACTTCCTCAAGGCATTCTTCGAGCGCGAAACGCTCTCCGTTCGCTTTCGGCCGTCCTATTTTCCGTTTACCGAGCCCTCCGCCGAGGTCGATATCCAATGCGTGATGTGCGGTGGTGAGGGTTGCCGTGTGTGTTCCCATAGCGGCTGGCTGGAAGTGATGGGGTGCGGCATGGTTCATCCCGAAGTTTTCCGGCATTCGGGCATCGATACCGAACGTTACACTGGGTTTGCCTTCGGCATGGGGGCCGAACGCTTGACCATGCTGCGGTATGGTGTCAACGACCTGCGGCTGTTTTTCGAGAACGACTTGCGCTTCTTGCGCCAGTTCGGCTGATCAGCGACTAGGACACAGGAAGAAACATGAGATTTTCCGAAACATGGCTGCGCGATTGGGTGTCGCCCGAGCTCACGACGCAGGCGCTTGCTGACCAGATCACGATGGCCGGGCTGGAAGTCGATGCGATCGAAGCAGTAGCGGGCGATTTCGAAGGTGTCGTCGTCGCCGAGGTGGTGGCCAAGGAGCCTCATCCCAGTGCCGACAAGCTGAATGTCTGCCAGGTCAATGACGGTGGTGATGAGCCGCTTCAAGTGGTGTGTGGTGCTCCCAATGTGGCGGTCGGGCAGAAAGTGCCTTTCGCCAGGGTGAACGCAACGCTGCCCGGCGATTTCAAGATCAAGAAAGCCAAGCTACGCGGTGTGGAATCGCGTGGCATGATTTGCTCGGCCTCCGAGCTTGAGCTGGAAGACGGTACCTCGGCAGGCATCATGGTGCTGTCCGATGAGGCGCCCGTAGGCGCGTCCCTGCGCGATTGGCTGGCACTGGACGATCATGCCATCGAGGTCGATTTGACGCCCAATCGTGGCGATTGCTTGAGCCTCAAGGGGCTGGCGCGTGAAGTAGGCGTGTTGAGTCGTCTGCCGGTGACGGAGCCGGATGCCAACATCGTCCCGGCATTGCATCAAGCGACGTTCCCCGTACGGGTCGAGTCACCGGCGAAATGCCCGCGTTACGCGGGACGTATCATTCGTGGCGTCGATGTTGCGGCGACCACGCCGCTGTGGATGACCGAGCGCCTGCGGCGTAGCGGCGTTCGTGCCATCGACCCGGTTGTCGATGTCACCAACTACGTGATGCTCGAACTCGGGCAGCCGATGCATGCCTTCGACTTGGCGCAATTGAATGACGCCATCGTGGTGCGCGAGGCGCAAGACGGGGAACGCTTGACGTTGCTCGACGGCCAGGAAATTGCCCTGCACGAGAGCACGCTGGTGATCGCCGACGCAAAGCAACCGCTGGCGATTGCCGGTGTCATGGGCGGCGAATCCTCCGGCGTCAATGCCTCGACGCAGGATATTTTCCTGGAGTCGGCGTTCTTTTCGCCACTGGCAGTGGCGGGGCAGGCGCGTTCTTATGGCCTGCATACCGATGCCTCGCACCGTTTCGAGCGTGGCGTCGACCCACAATTGGCGCAGGTCGCCATCGAACGGGCCACGCAACTGCTGCTGGATATCGTCGGAGGGGAACCGGGTCCCGTGACCGACGTCATGAGCCCCGATCATTTGCCGCTGGGTCATGACGTTATCTTGCGTCGCGAGCGTCTCGATCAATGCCTGGCCCTGGTCATGGCCGGTGACGATGTCGTGGATATCCTGTCGCGCCTGGGCATGCACGTCGACGTCATCGATTCCGGTTGGCGGGTGACGATACCCAGTTGGCGTTTCGACATCTCGTTGGAGGAAGATCTCATCGAGGAGTTGGCGCGTATCCATGGCTACGACCAAGTCCCCGTGCGACGTCCGTCCGCGCGACTGAAATTGAGTGCCTCCAACGAAGCGCGTCAGCCACTGGCACGTCTGCGTCGACACTTGGTGGCTCGAGGTTATCAAGAAGCAATTACCTATAGCTTCGTCGCGCCCGAGCTTCAGGAGACGCTGACCCCCGGTGCGGTGGCACCGTATCTGGCCAATCCCATCTCGGCCGATATGTCGGTCATGAGGGCCAGCTTGCTGCCTGGGCTGGTCAAAGCGTTGAGCCACAACCTCAATCGCCAGCAAGCACGTATCCGCCTGTTCGAAACAGGGCTCGTGTTCCGTGGCGAGTTGGATGAGCTCGAACAGGTGGCGATGCTCGGCGGCATCGTGTGTGGGCCGAGACAACCAGAGGGATGGTCTTCTTCTCGCGAGGGCGTCGACTTCTTCGATCTCAAGGGGGATCTGGAAAGCCTGATGGCGTTGACTCAGCAGCCTGATGCATGGCGTTTCGATGCCGGCGAGCATCCGGGACTTCATCCTGGTCAGACGGCCCGCATTGTATGTAACGGTCGTCATGTGGGCTGGGTCGGCGCCTTGCACCCCGGTGTTCGTGCCAGCTTAGGTATCAAGACCAATGCTTTCGTCTTCGAGCTGGAGTTGGACGCACTGACCCAAGGGGATCTGCCGGCCTTCGCACCGCTGTCGCGGCATCCGGACGTGCGTCGCGATCTAGCCTTGGTCGTGAGTGACGACGTGCCGGTCATGGCCTTGATGGACGTCATGCGCGAGCAGGCCGGGGAATGGCTGGTCGATATGCGTCTTTTCGACGTCTATCAAGGCGAGGGGATCGAAAAAGGTCACAAGAGTCTTGCCTTGGGCTTGACCTGGCAGCATCCTTCGCGCACGCTGAATGACGATGAAATCAATCAGTTAGTCGATGCCATCGTCGGCGAGGCGAAAACGCGCTTCGCGGCGGTCCTGAGGAGTTAATCCTATCAGCCGTTACGAGGATGAAAGCATGGGGGCGCTGACCAAAGCGGATTTGGCCGAACATCTGCATGCCGAGCTGGGCTTTTCCAAGCGCGAAGCAAAGTCGATGGTCGAAGCCTTTTTCGAGGAAATTCGCAGCTGCCTACGCGAAAACGAGCAGGTCAAACTGTCCGGGTTCGGAAACTTCGATTTGCGCGACAAGCGTGAACGTCCGGGACGTAATCCCAAGACCGGCGAAGAAATTCCGATTTCGGCGCGCCGTGTGGTGACGTTCCGCCCTGGACAGAAGCTCAAGGCACGGGTCGAGGATTTCGACGACGCGGACGTCATTCACTGACGCTGCAGCATTTCGCCCATGCGATGATACAATCTCGAGTAATCTCGGGCACTTACGGGTGCTCGGGATTGTGTTGTTCATCTTCATTTCCAGAGGCTAACGACGTGTCATGCATGTGCTAACATGGCGCACACATTTTACCGTTAAATCGACGACTGAACTGCATGCCAAGCATCAAAATTTTCGTAGGCACCATGTACGGTGGCGCCCTGGACGTTGCCGAACAAGTGGCGCCACTTTTCGAGCAAGTGGGATATGAGGTGGCGATCATTGAGCAACCCACCCTAGGCGATCTCGATCCCATGCCTGATCTCGCCTTATTCTGCGTTTCCACGACCGGTAGCGGTGATTTCCCCGGCAATTTCGTGCCCTTCGCGCGTGATCTCCGTGAATCGCCACCTGCGCTGGATCAGTGTCGCTATGGGCTGATCGCCTTGGGAGATAGCTCCTATGGCGAGACGTTCTGCGGTGCGGGCCGGGCGCTGGATGCCTTGCTGGAGGATCTTGGCGCCCAACGTTTAGGTGAGCGTTTGGAAATCGACGCCATGGAGACGTTCATGGCCGATGATGCCGCCATTCCCTGGGTCGAATCATGGATCGACGAGCAAGGGTTGCAGGCCAAGTGATGAGCGAGACTACGGCGTCACCGTCCGCTTCACGCTTGAGCGTCATGATCGGGCTTTTGCTCGTGACGTTGTGCTCTTGGCCGCGCTATCAACTGGGTGGTTATGACACCCACAGTGGATTGCTGGCCATGGTGGCGGTGGGCTTGGCGGCCGTCATCATCGCCTATTGGCGACGCATGACGGTCAAGCAGCGTGAGTTGTTGCCTACACGGCTCAAGTGGTTGGTCATGTCGTTCGTGGCTGGTGGTGTGATCATGGCTATTTGGCATTATGGCCTGGCCAGTACCCGCGTGGGATGGGCAACCGTGCTGTCGCATGGTGCCACGGCGGGCTTGCTGCTTCACGCTATCTCAACAGGCTGGCGCGCTCGTCAGTGAGCCTTCTTTGCTTGCCATGCCGAATCTTTAGCCGCACTCGGTTTAAACACGAAACCCCCGATCCTGTGGATCGGGGGTTTTCGTCTCTATAGCACGCTCTATTCCCTATCAGGATTTTTCGCGAATCATCTCTTCGCGCTCCAGGCGTGCTTGTTCCTCGGGATAGGTAGGGAAATCCACGTAGCCACGCGCATCGCCGCCATAGAACGTATTGGCATCGAAGTCCGCCAAAGGCCAGCCGTTTTGCATCCGCTCGACCAGGTCGGGGTTCGATGTGAAATAACGACCAAATACCGGGAGGTCGATGGTGCCTTCATTTACCAATTTTTCGGCTTCTGCCTGATCGAGGTTGCCGGCAAGCAGCAAGTTGCCTTGATAGATGTCACGGAACTGGCGTAGGTAGTCGCGTGGCATCGGGGGCATGCCTTGCCCGCCCTGGTCGTGCAGGTGCACGTAAGCAAGGCCGCGTTTGTTGAATTCACGTGCCAGGTAGAGATAGGTTTCGCCGTTGTCGTCGTACTCCGGCATGTCGAACAGTGTGCCGAACGGCGATAGACGCACCCCTACGCGTCGTGCGCCGATCATCTTGCTGACTTCATCGACGACCTCGAGCAGCAAGCGGCAGCGGTTTTCACGCGAACCGCCGTATTCGTCGTCGCGGTCGTTGACGCCGGGGTTGAGAAACTGCTCGAAGAGGTAGCCGTTGGCACCGTGAATTTCGACGCCATCGAAGCCGACATCGCGGGAATTGACGGCGGCTTGTGCGAAGTCACGCACGATACCGTGTATTTCATGGGTCTCGAGACGACGCGGCTGGCTGGCCTTGAGCATATCCGGCTGGCCGTCGTCGTTATAGCCGAAAGCCATGCCGCCTTGCTTTTCACTGGGGCCGACAGGGGGCGCGCCGGCAACCTGTACGGTTGTGTGAGAAACGCGTCCCACGTGCCAGATCTGGGCGAAGAAGATCCCGCCGCGCTCGTGTACGGCGCGGGTGGCCTTGGCCCACCCGGCCAACTGGTCGGGCCCAAAAATCCCTGGATTGTAGAGATAACCCTGGCCTTGGCGCGAAATGGGCGTGCCTTCGGAGATGATCAGCCCGGCACTGGCTCGCTGACGATAATAGAGGGCGCCCATCTCGGTTGGGATGTCTTCGGGCGCGCGTGAGCGCGTCATGGGCGCCATCACGATGCGATTGTTCAGGTGCGTGCCATTGAGATCGAAAGGTTCGAAAAGTGAAGCCATGCAGCGCTCTCCTTGCAGGCAGGCGGTAAATAAAAGAAAACGCGAGCCACAGGTTGGGCTCGCGTACGCTCTAGAGTCTAGAATACTGTTAGCATTTTAACAATTGCATGAGACGATCAAGTCCATAAGCAATGGTTATCTAGCGCCGAACGTTACCTTGAGTAATGCAAGGTTTTTGTTGTCCGTCGATTTTCAGCCCAGCGTATAACAGGGGACGTACTCACTGCCCGGCAGTTTCATCCGTTCCTGGGCCACGAAGGAGGTCAGTAATGCGTCGAGACGTGCCATCAAATCCGGCTCGGCATGCAAGCGGAAGGGGCCACGTTCCTCGATGGCGCGTATGCCTTCTTCCTTGACGTTGCCGGCGACGATGCCTGAAAACGCACGGCGAAGATTGGCCGCGAGTTCATGCACCGGTTGTTCGCGATGCAGGGCGAGCTCGGCCATGCTTTCGTGCGTGGGCTCGAAAGGCAATTGAAAGCCGGCATCGACGTTGAGACGCCAGTTGAAATAGAAGGCGTCGTTCTGGCTACGTCGAAACGCTGCTACGTCATCCACGCCTCGGCGCATGGCACGACCAACCTCGGCGGGATTGTCGATGATGATCTGATAGCGTTCACGGGCCTTTTCTCCGAGTGTGAAAGCCAGGAACTCGTCGATGCGCTTGAAGTAGTCGGCACTGTCGCGGGGACCAGTAAAGACGATCGGGAAGGGGACGTCGGCGTTGTCCGGATGCAGCAGAATACCCAGCAAATAGAGAATTTCCTCTGCAGTTCCCACACCGCCGGGGAAAATCACGATGCCATGCCCGGCTCGGACGAAGGCCTCGAGACGTTTCTCGATGTCGGGCATGATGACCAGTTCGTTGACGATGGGGTTGGGCGATTCGGCGGCGATGATGCCAGGCTCGGAGATACCCAGGTAACGGCCATTGTGACGACGCTGCTTGGCGTGCGCGACGTTGGCGCCCTTCATGGGGCCTTTCATGGCGCCGGGGCCGCATCCCGTGCAGATGTCGAGATCGCGCAGTCCTAGGTGGTAGCCCACATCCTTGCTGTAATCGTATTCCTCGCGAGTGATGGAATGGCCCCCCCAGCACACCACGAGGCTGGGTTCGCGCGAGGATTTCAGTGTGCCGGCGTTACGCAGAATATGGAAAACGGCATTGGTGATACCTTCTCCACGCTGGAGATCGAACTTGGGCGTGTGCTGGATTTCGTTGTGAACATAGACAATATCGCGCAGCACGGCAGAAAGATGCTCGCGAATCCCGCGGATCATCTGCCCGTCGACGAATGCGCTGAGGGGTGCGTTGTCGAGCTTGAGGCGAATGCCTCGATCTTGCTGCAAGACTTCGATCTCGAAATCATGATGCGCCTGCATGAGCGCGCGGCTGTCATCGGTAGGATTGCCGCAGTTGAGCACGGCCAGCGAGCAGCGTCTCAAAAGATCGTGCAGGCCGTTGGCGGAGGTGTCGCGCAGGCGGTTGACCTCTTGCTGCGAGAGGACTTCCAGGCTCCCTTCGGGAGAAATGATGGTAGAAAGTTTCTGGGGCATTGACGCATCCTTGTGGCGGCGCGAAGGCCGAAGGAAAAGCTCAGCAGATGGGCGGGGCATCGGCCATTGACGCGTCTTGCGCAAAGCCCGGCCGCCGCACTGGCCAGATGCTGATTCATGTTGCGATGCTAACACGCGATCTTCGGCCACGCAGCGATGTGAGGCGTTGCAGAATTTGCTATGATGTAGCTATTAAAATCCCCGAAGCCACGGTTATTGCCACGCTAATCTTCGTCGATCGTGTCATGGCTTCGGCACTCTAAGCAGCCGCCCCGAAACGCCAGCCGGTGGACCCTCATTTCATGTTCAACGCGCAATATTTCCGTACCTTCATCACGCTTGTCGAAACGGGTAGCTTTACGCATACCGCGCGCAAGCTGGAAATGACCCAGCCTGGAGTCAGTCAACACATACGTAAGCTGGAACGCTACCTAGACAAGTCCTTGCTGCAGCGGCACGGGCGCCGTTTCACGCTGACCGAGGCGGGCCGGCGTGCCTATGATTATTCTGTCAAGCTGTTTGCCGAGCATGAACAGTTTCGGCACTCGCTGGACAATGACTCGCCGGACACCGGGGAGTGTCGCGTGGCATCGCCGGGTAGCGTGGGGTTGATGTTCTACCCGTTCATCCTGGGCTATCAGCAGATGCACCCCGGGCTGACGGTCACCTATGATTTCGCCTTCAATGGCGAGATCGTCGATGCGGTCCTGGCGGGTCGCTTCGACGTGGGCATCGTCACCGATGTCAGCAAACATCCGGACCTCAATTTCGAGCCTTGGCATCAGGAGCCGCTATGCCTGGTCGTACCTGCGGACTTCGCCGGCACGACGATCAGTGAGCTCATGGCACTGGGTTTCATGAACTATTCCGATGGTATCAACAACGCGAGCTTGCTGTTGCGACGCAATTTTGCCGGGGAATTTCGCTCGATGAGCCACTTTCCACAACAAGGCTTTTCCAACGAGATCAGCATGGTGCTGGATGCGGTGGCGCGTGGCCTGGGCTTTACCGTGATACCCCGGACTGTACTCGAGACGTCGCCTTGGCAGCGTCAGGTCAAGGAGCTGCCCGTAACGGAATCGGTATACGAGACACTGTATGTCGTGACCAAGCGTGGCGTCGAAATGCCACGCCGTTACGAGCAGCTGCTCGGTGAGTTTCGCTTGCAGCGCCGCAACGTGCTCTATGGATATGCCGAGGCACCACCGCTCGAGGAAGACGCCTGAGGGTGCGTCGGATGTGACAGTCTCGACTGGCGTGACTGTCTAGACTGAAACGGCCCCATCAAGGTAAGTCTTGATGGGGCCGTTTTCGCGTGTGGTGTCTTGGGCGCTAATCGCGCTCAGTCGCCGTCGCGATACGCCTCGATGGGCGGGCAACTGCAGATGAGGTTGCGATCGCCATGGACGTTGTCGACGCGATTGACCGTCGGCCAGTATTTCGCGGCCTTGGTGGCGTCGGTGGGGAAGGCGCCCAGTTCACGCGAATACGGTCGATCCCAGTCGTCCGCCATCAAGTCCGCCTGCGTATGCGGCGCCATGGATAGCGGGTTGTTATCCGCGGGCCACTCGCCAGTTTCCACGCGTCTTATTTCGTCACGAATGGCGATCATGGCATCGCAGAAGCGATCGATTTCATAGCGCGACTCCGATTCGGTCGGTTCGACCATCAGGGTCCCGGCGACGGGGAAGGACATCGTCGGGGCGTGGAAGCCGTAATCCATCAAGCGCTTGGCAATATCTTCCTCGCTGATGCCGGAAGCCGTCTTGAGCGAGCGGACATCCAAAATGCATTCATGGGCGACAGTGCCGTTGCGGCCTTTATAAAGTACCGGGTAGTGTGCTTCGAGGCGCTTGGCGATGTAGTTGGCGTTGAGTATTGCCAGTTCCGTGGCGCGTTTCATGCCGCGCCCGCCCATCATCTTGATATAGGCCCAGGAGATCGGCAGGATCGACGCCGATCCGTAGGCCGCCGCCGAGACCGCGCCGGAATCCGTCTCGACACCGGGCAGGGGGGTGATGACGTGATTGGGCACAAACGCGGCTAGATGCGCCTTGACACCGATGGGGCCCATGCCGGGACCGCCGCCGCCATGGGGAATGCAGAATGTCTTGTGCAGGTTGAGGTGCGATACGTCACCACCGAAATCCCCCGGGCGGCAAAGCCCGACCTGGGCGTTCATGTTGGCCCCGTCGATATACACCTGACCGCCGTTATCGTGCACGATGCGGCAGGCTTCGCTCACGCTTTCCTCGAACACGCCGTGCGTTGACGGATAGGTGAGCATGATCGCCGATAGCGCTTCGCGGTGCTTGTCGGACTTGGTGCGCAGGTCGTTGATGTCGATGTTGCCATCGTTATCGCATTCGACGACCACCACTTTCATCTGCGCCATGGCGGCAGAGGCCGGATTGGTGCCGTGGGCCGAGCTCGGGATCAGGCAGATATCGCGATGGCCCTGGCCTTGTGATTTCTGGTAGCGCCGTATGGCGACCAGGCCTGCGTACTCACCCTGTGCGCCGGAATTAGGCTGCATGGAAATCGTGTCGTAGCCAGTGATCTCGACGAGAAACGCCGATAGCTCGTCGATCATCTGCTTGTAACCGGCGACCTGATCCTGCGGCGCGAAGGGATGGATATTGGCGAATTCCGGCCAACTGATGGGGATCATCTCGCTGGTGGCATTGAGCTTCATGGTGCATGAGCCCAAGGGGATCATGGCGTGGGTAAGCGATAGATCCTTGTTTTCGAGACGCTTCAAGTAACGCAGCATCTCGGTTTCGCTGCGGTAACGCCGGAACGTGGGGTGGGTGAGGAAGTCGCTTTCCCGTGCGCAAATAGCCGGTATGCCGGTCATGCTCTGCGTGTGAACGTGGCGGTCGAGCTCGCGCACCGATAGCCCATGCTCGTCTCCCAGCAACACGTCGAACAGCGTGGCGACGTCCGCCGCCGTGGTGGTTTCGTCGAGGCTGATGCCGATATGGCCATCGGTGTCGTAACGCAGGTTGATTTCGTGCGCCATGCTGCGGCCATGTACTTGGCCGTGGTCGAGCCCTGCCAGCGTTAGTGTATCGAACCAGCTGTCGTGGGCGAGTGTCACGCCGTGGCGCTTGAGCCCCTCGGCGAGAATGGTCGTCAGGCGATGGATCCGCGAAGCGATGGTGCGCAGCCCCTCGGCGCCGTGATAGACCGCATAGAAGCCGGCGATATTGGCGAGCAATGCCTGAGCGGTGCAGATATTGGAGGTCGCTTTCTCGCGGCGGATATGCTGCTCGCGCGTTTGCATGGCCATGCGCAGCGCGCGTTGGCCACGGCTGTCCTTGGAAACACCGATGATGCGTCCGGGGAGCGAGCGCTTGAGCGCGTCGCTAGCGGCGAAAAACGCCGCATGCGGACCACCGTATCCCATGGGAACGCCGAAACGCTGGGAACTGCCCACGACGATGTCTGCGCCCAGTGCACCGGGTTCCTTGAGTAGTACCAGGCTCATCAGATCAGTGGCGACGCAGGTCATGATGCGCCGTTGTCGGGCTGCTTCGAGTTGCTCCGTGATATCGCGTACTTCACCGGTGGCCCCCGGGTATTGCAGCAATGCCCCGAAGACATCGTGATCGGCCAGGGTCTCGGCGGGCGCGACGATGAGCTCGAAACCGAAATAGGCGGCGCGGGTACGCAGAACATCAAGGGTCTGGGGCAGCACATCGTCAGCCACGAAGAAGCGCTCGGTCTTGGCCTTCTTGTTGGCGCGGCGGCATAGGGCCATGGCTTCGGCGGCAGCCGTCGCCTCATCGAGCAGGGACGCGTTGGCGATCGGCATGCCGGTCAAGTCCATGACCACCTGCTGGAAGTTCAGCAGACCTTCCAGGCGCCCTTGGGCTATTTCCGGCTGATAGGGCGTGTAAGCCGTGTACCAGCCAGGGTTTTCCAGCACGTTACGCTGGATGACGGCCGGCAGATGCGTGGGATAGTAGCCTTGACCGATGTAGTTCTTGAAGGTCTTGTTCTGGCGTGCCAGCTGCTTGAGATAGGTTAGCGCTTCTGCTTCACCACGGGGCTCTTCGAGAGACAGGTTACGTTCCAGGCGAATATCGCCAGGCAACGTCTTGGCTATCAGTGACTCGATATCGGGAAAGTCCAATGTCGCCAACATGTGTTGGACATCGTCCTCGTCAGGCCCATTATGGCGCGTCAAGAAGTCGTCATGATTGGCCAATTCGGCCAGGCTGCGGTTGTCGTTTGCCATGAAACCCTCAAGCGGTGGCGGGCGGTCGAGCCCGATTCGACACGAAGCGGCGACACGTAACGAGGATGCCGCCGGCAGAACAGGACAAGTGCGATGTGCGTCAGCCTTCCTCGGCGCTGACGAGTGCGTCATACGCTGTGGCATCGAGCAGCGCATCGAGCGCGTCGGGCTCGGCAAGCTTGAGCTTGATGATCCAGCCGTCCTCATAAGGGTGTTCGTTGATGGCCTCGGGAGAATCCTCGAGTGATTCGTTGACGGCGACGATTTCACCGCTCAACGGTAGGTAGAGGTCGGAAGCGGCCTTGACGGATTCGATGACACCGAACTCTTCGCCGGCATCGAGTTGCCGGCCCGTGTCGGGTAGCTCGACGAAGACGACGTCTCCCAGGGATTCCTGGGCATGATCGGTGATGCCGATCGTGACGGTGCCGTCGTTGTTGTCGAGGACCCATTCGTGGCTGTCGGTATAGCGAAGATTCGCAGGGATGTGACTCATCGTTATTTTCCTATACGAAAAGAGTTTCTGATTTGGGGAATATGAGTGCCATTATGCCTCATTGATTCGCCCTTGGCATCGTCATCTTGCAATTCTTCATGCCAATCGGCTCGACCGTTCACTAAGGGTGGACAGGATAGCGACGAGCGTCCAGCAAAAAGCCATACTGCCTATAAGCATGCCCCATGCCCGGTCCAACGCGTAATCGTGACGCGCTGCTTCGATGAATTCGCTTGCCATGAGATTCTCCACGCGCATCGAACAGGCAGGTGCCCAGTCTGCTACTCAGAGGGCGGAAAGAGACACTGTCTTGCAGTTGCCAAGCCGAGAGACAGCAATTAGCCTGCGTTTCTAATAAGAAACTTGTTGTGCGCGTGTCTTGCCTGCATGGTCGCACGAGTAAGCGACGAGATTTCTGTTTGTAACGCCTGAAGCGCTATTTTGCTTTATGGGTATGGAGAAATGCCAAGCTGATCCGCTAAAGTCGAGAGGGTTTTGGCGGTTATCTTGTTGAATTAACACCGTTGACGATAGCGCACACCTTGCGCTGTATAACAACAAATGTCTGGGAGGACATCTCGTGGAAACACTCAATACGGTATTCAGCGCCATCAATGATGTTGTATGGGGCCCCTTGATGCTCATGTTGCTGCTGGGGGTGGGGGTATATCTGCAACTGGGGCTCAAGTTGCTGCCCATTCGCAAGCTGGGAGCTGGCTTCGGCCTTCTCTGGAAAGGACGCAAAGCCGAAAAGGGCGATGAGGATGAGGGGGAAATTTCTCCCTTCAATGCGCTGATGACATCGCTTTCGGCCACTGTTGGTACCGGTAATATCGCGGGTGTCGCCACTGCCATCTTCCTGGGGGGGCCGGGGGCCGTGTTCTGGATGTGGATCACGGCACTGGTGGGCATGGCGACCAAATTTTCCGAGGCGGTGCTGGCGGTTCGGTATCGTGAAGTCGATGCGGCGGGCGATCACGTTGGTGGGCCGATGTATTACATCCGCAACGGGTTGGGCAAGAAATGGGCCTGGCTAGGTGGTTTGTTTGCGTTTTTCGGTGCTGTTGCTGCCTTCGGGATTGGTAATACCGTGCAGTCCAACTCGGTCGCCGATGGCCTCAATGAATCACTGGGCATGCCGCATTGGTTGACTGGTGTGATCATCATGTTGCTGGCCGGCGCCGTGATTCTCGGCGGGATCAAGCGTATTGCCAAGGTGGCGGGCAAGCTGGTGCCGGTCATGGCGATCGCTTATATCATCTGCGGTTTGCTGGTGCTGATTATCAATATTGAGCACGTTGGTACCGCGCTGGGGCTGATTTTCGGGCATGCCTTTACGCCGATATCCGCTGCTGGTGGTTTTGCGGGGGCTGCCGTGGCCAAGGCGATTCAATTTGGTGTGGCGCGGGGCGTCTTTTCCAACGAGGCAGGCCTGGGGAGTGCGCCGATCGCCCATGCCGCGGCACAGACCAAGAACCCTGTGCGCCAGGGGCTGGTGGCGATGCTGGGGACGTTCATCGATACCATCATCGTGTGCTCGGTCACCGCGCTGGCGATCTTGACCAGCACCGAGTGGACATCCGGTGAGACCGGGGCGGCGTTGACCGCGATGGCCTTTGATGGCGTGCTCCCGGGTGTCGGTCAGTATGTGGTGTCCTTCGCGCTGGCCGTGTTTGCCTTCACCACCATCCTGGGCTGGGCCTTCTACGGCGAAAAGTGCTTCGAGTATCTGTTCGGCGTCGCTTCGATCAAGATCTACCGGGTGGTGTATATTCTGGCGATTCTTGCGGGAGCCGTCGCGCCACTGGAATTCGTCTGGCTGATGGCCAGCGTCTTCAATGCCATGATGGCGATCCCCAACCTGGTCGCGCTGGCCCTGTTGTCGCCGGTGGTCTTCAAGCTCACCAGTGATCACTTTGCCGGCAAGACGGTTTTGCCTGGCGAAGACCTGGACGATAAACGCTGAGCTATCGCGGGGCGGCAACCGTCGCCCCTTCACGGATAACGACGAGGAAGCGACGATGTCCGACGATCTTCATCAGACGCCGCTGTATGACGTGCATGTCTCGCTCGGTGCTAAAATGGTGCCCTTTGCCGGGTACAGCATGCCGGTGCAATACGCCTTGGGCGTCAAAAAGGAGCATGAGCATACCCGCCATGCGTGCGGCCTGTTCGACGTATCGCACATGGGCCAGCTCATTGTCTCCGGGCCGTCGCCGGCGCGTGCGATTGAAACGCTAGTGCCGGCAGATATCGCCGATTTGCCTGCGGGAATGCAGCGCTATGCACTATTTACCGGCAATGAAGGCGGTATCCTTGATGACCTGATGATCGTCAATCGTGGCGAGGATTTATATGTCGTCGTCAACGCGGCCTGCAAGGACCAGGACGTGACGCATCTGCGCACCGGGCTCGATGCGGAGCATCAGGTGGAGGTGCTCGACCGGGCTTTGCTGGCGTTGCAGGGGCCTCAAGCGAAAGATGTCATGTCCCGTTTATGTCCCGACGCCTGCGACTTGGTGTTCATGCATCACGGTCAATTCAAGGCATTGGGCACTTCGCTATGGATTAGCCGCAGTGGGTATACCGGCGAGGATGGTTTCGAGATTTCGGTGCCCACGGACGCCGCCGAGCATCTGGCCAAATGGCTGGTTGATCAGCCGGAGGTCGAGCCCATCGGTCTGGGCGCGCGCGACTCTCTGCGTCTGGAAGCTGGGCTGTGTTTGTATGGACATGACCTGGATACAAAGACGACACCTGCCGAGGCGAGCCTTATATGGGCCGTGGGCAAGGCTCGACGTATCGGCGGCGATCGTGAGGGAGGCTTTCCAGGGGCCGATGTCATTCTGCCGCAGATAGACACCAAGCGGATCACCCGAAAGCGTGTTGGTCTGCTGGGCGAAGGGCGAGCGCCGGTACGCGAAGGCACTCAGCTTTATAGCACCGAGGATCGTCATGTGGGCTGCGTGACATCGGGAAGTTTCGGGCCGACCCTGGGTAAGCCGGTTGCCATGGGATATGTCGATATCGAATTCGCGGCGTTGGAAACGACATTGTATGCCGATGTTCGTGGCAAGCGCCTGCCCATGCAGGTGTCGCGAATGCCGTTCGTGCAGGCCAAGTACTACCGTGGTTAAAAGACATCTTCTTATACCGTTATCTTAAAGCCTCGGGTAAAACTCGAGGTTTTTTCTTACAATCATCTAGTCCAAAGCAGGGAGCCATTGCCCATAAGTCGCCCCCCAAAGCCCCATTTGGGCGATGGCGAACCCCAGTATTGCGCCTGCGATGACATCGCTGAGGTAATGCAAGCCCAGGATGACACGCGAAGCGGCGATCAGCCCTGCGAGCGGAAGAACCACAATGAGCAACCATGGCGATGTCGCGGCAGTAAACGTGCAGAACATGACGGCATGCAAAGTATGCCCACTGGGAAAGCTGTAACGGTCCAAGGGTGGCATGGTGCATGGGATGCTCGAGAACGTTATATAGGGACGTTCACGACAGAGGCGCGTCTTGACCCAGCGGTAGAAGAGGGCGCCAGCTGCAGCGCATAACCCCCACATTAGCGTCAGGCGCCAGCCTTCCCGTCCATAGATGATCGGCTGCATCAAGGCCAAGGCCACCCAGGCCGGCCAGTCGCCGATACGGCTGCAAAACTTGAACAAGCCGTATATCAACCGCCGCTGGCTGAGCAGGGCGATGCGCTGACAGAGCTGCCATTCGAGGGAGTCCAGGCGTTCAAACGTGACCGGGGGACGAGATCGCATGCGGGCTCTCCTGAGTCGCCATGATCAAATACGTCAAGAAGCGTTCGCCAATGACATGCCAGCTCTGGTCGGCGACTTTTTCTCTGGCCGCGATGCCGGCGCGTTTTCTCATGTCCGAATTCAGGCAGAGCTCTACGGCTGCCTGGACAAAACCGTCATCGTCGGTCGCGTCTATCAAGCGTCCTTGGCGTCCATCCGCGATCAACTCGCTCGCGGCGGCTTGATCGAAAGCGACCACAGGAAGCCCGCTGGCCATGGCTTCGGGCACCACGTTTCCGTAGGTCTCCGAATGAGACGGGAACAGGAACATGTCCGCGCTGGCGTAGTGGCGTGCCAAGTCTTCTCCACTTAGAAAACCGGTGAAAATCGCGTTGGGCAGCATTTTCTCCAGATGCTGCCTTTCGGGGCCATCACCGACCAGCACGATACGCAGTGTCGGCTGTACCTCCTGCAGCGCGCGTAACGCACGCACGAGGAGCGGCATGTTCTTTTCGGCAGCCAGGCGACCCGCATAGAGTACGACCGGGCGGTCGGTATTGGCACCCCATTGAGTTCTGAGGTGAACGTCGCGTCGTTCTGGGGTAAAGCGTTGAGCGTCGATACCGCGGCCCAATACGTTTACACGCTGGAACCCACGCTGATATAAGCGCTCGGCTTGGGCTCGGGTCGGAACGAGCGTCATCTGGCAACGGTTGTGAAAGTAACGTAATCCGGCGCTAACGATGCCGCTGGCCCAGCGTAAGTGATAGTTCGCCGCGTACTGGTCGAAATTGGTGTGGAAACCGCCGACGACGGGAATCGATAAATGACGCGCCGTGGCCAGCGCAGCCCAGCCCAACGGGCCTTCTGTCGCAATGTAAACGACATCGGGGCGTGACTCTCGCCACAGGCGTGATAAACGACGCCAGGCAGGCGAGCCGACATTTACATCGGCGTAGCCTGGAAGGGAGAAAGCGCGAACTTGCATATCACGTTCGGCACGTCCTTCTCGGCCGTCTTGGTGGGGGCGGGGGCGCACCAGTTGCAGGTTGACGTTGCGCGCTGAGAGGTGATGGGCCAGATGGCCCAACGTGTGTGCCACACCGTTGATCTCGGGTGCCCAGGTTTCACTGACCAATGCGACTCGCATGATGCACCTCCGTGGCATATCAAGACGCTGTCAGGTTCAAGCATCCTGATGACAGCTGTGCGACACCATCGTGACGATACGATGTCGTCAACCAAGGGTGCCGTATTGTCGATGGGCCAGATATTTCTTGTCTAGCGTAGCACCTGTTTGGGATCGACGGGTTTTCCGCCATGACGGATATCGAATAGCAGGTCATCGCGCCCCGTGGCATGTCGGTGACCGACATCGCAAACGGGCGTGCCTTGCTGTACCTCATCGCCATCTTCGACGAGTAGGCGTTGGCAGAGCGCATAGACGCTTTGCATGTTGTCGCTGTGGTGAATGATGACCACACGTCCCAGTTGCCGCATGCTATCGGCAAATCGAACGGTGCCGTCGGCAACGGCCAGCGCCTGACTACCGGCGGAGGTCGACAGTAACATCGGTTGGAGGGTGCCGTATGCGTCGGTGCCATAGTCACGAACGACCTGATATTGCTTGAGCGGCCAGCGCCAGTCTTTGGCACTTGCTGGCATGGCACCTGGGTCAGGTAATTTGCGACTGCGTGTCGAGGTGCTGGCCTGCTGGGTGCCGCCTGAGAGTGGAACTTGGATCAACTGACCGACTCGCAAGGCCTTGGCGGCAGCGTTGGGATTGGCTGCCTGCAGGCGTCGAGGGTCGCTATCAAAAAGACGCGCGATACTGGTAAAGGTGTCACCTGGGCGTACCTGGTACCGATAGGGGCCACCACCGGGGGCGCGTTCACGTCGTGTCGGGACAAGGATGCGTTGCCCGATGGCGAGTCGCCGGGCATCGACGCCGGGATTGAAGCGTTGCAGACGCAATAGCGGAACATTGGCACGCTTGGCGATCTGTCCCAGCGTGTCACCCCGCTGAATGGATATCCAATTGCCGGCGATATTACCGCTATAGCCACCGGCACCTGGCCCACCCGCACAGCCCGCCAGTATCAAGACAAAGAGGAGGAGGGAAACGATGCGAGCGTACGATCCTTTTCCTCCCATAGCGCGTTCAGCCATGAATGGAAGCGTTCCTTGTAATCCGTATCCAGGTGATAGTCGCCATTTGTCATCCAGTCGGGCACGCTGAGTTGGCGTGCCTCCATGTGTATCGGGAGTTCGCGACTGCACAGGAAATGCCAGAAGTTCGGCGCCGCATGACGATAATGAAGTGTGACATCCAGGATACCGCTCAGACGATCGCCCATCAGGCATATTACCTGTGCGGTGCCGCCGGCCTTGGGCCGCAATAGATGGCGAAACGGACTCGCTTGGTGATCACGCTTGGTGGGGGTGAAGCGGGTCCCCTCGACGAAGTTGTAGATCGTCATCGGCATTTCCCGGGCGCGTTCGCACATGCGTTGCGTTGCGCGGCGGTCGCGTTCTGCCAACTTTGGCTGCCGAGTAAGCTCGCTACGTGCGTAGCGACGCATGAAAGGAAATTCGAGCGCCCACCAGGCAAGGCCGATGACCGGGACGAAGATCAACTCGCGCTTGAGAAAAAACTTGGGCATCGAGGTCCTTCCGTACAGCACGTACTGCATGACGAAGATGTCCGTCCAACTGCGGTGGTTGGCGATGACCAGCCACCACTGGCTAGGAGACAGTCCCTCGGGTAAGTGCGCGGTGATGCGTGGCTTGACCCAATGACGGATCCACCAGTTGTTAGTGGCGATCCAGGCCAGGGCGATGGCATTGAGTCCCGCCAGTACGCGTAGTCGCAAACGCCGCGTCGGTGTTACGAGTTTGATGAGCGTCAGCAGATACAGCGGCACGCCCCAGAAAAGCGTATTGGCGATCAGCAACAGTACGCTTGTCAGCCCCTTGAGGGTCGCCATGCCGTTCTCCTTCAATGACTTGGCAGCTTATGCTACTGGATCGAGTGGCGGCTGCCCAGTCTCGGACAAGGCGATAACGTGCGTGTTACTCGGCGAGCGCCGGAAGGTCGACGAAGAACTCAAGGGCTTCAGGGTTAGCAAGCGCATCGCGATTCTTGACGGGCTCGCCATGGACGACGTTGCGCACGGCGACTTCGACGATCTTGCCTGATAGCGTGCGGGGGATGTCCTCCACGGCAATGATCTTCGCGGGAACGTGACGCGGGGTCGTATGCAGACGTACCGTGCGCCGGATTTCGTCGCGCTTGGCTTCGTCGAGCACGACATGAGGACGCATACGGACGAAAAGGACCACGCGCACGTCGTTCTGCCAAGTCTGGCCGATGCATAGCGATTCAAGCACACCGTCTACCTTTTCGACTTGCCGGTAGATCTCGGCGGTGCCGATGCGCACACCCCCGGGATTGAGGACGGCATCCGAGCGCCCGTGGATGATGACGCCGCCGTGGGGTGTCAGTTCAGCGTAGTCGCCATGCGCCCAGATACCTGGGAAGGTCGAAAAGTAAGCGTCGCGATAACGCTCCCCGTCTGGGTCGTTCCAGAAGCCGGTGGGCATGCAGGGGAAGGGGCGCTTACAGACGAGTTCCCCCTTGTCGCCAGTGACGCTTTGTCCGTGATCATCGAAAAAGTCGACGGCCATGCCGAGCCCGCGACATTGCAGTTCGCCACGGTAGACAGGGCGGATCGGACATCCCAGTGCGAAGCAGGACACGATATCCGTTCCCCCGGATATCGAAGCCAGCATGAGGTCGTGCTTGATCTCGGCATAGACGTAATCGAATGACTCATGGGGCAGTGCAGAACCGGTGGAGAGCAGCGCGCGTAGGGGGGAAAGGTCGAATTGCTTGCCGGGTGCCAAGCCTTCCTTTTCACAGGCCTGGAGGTACTTAGCGCTGGTGCCGAAGACCGTGACGCCCTCATCGCTGGCGATTTGCCATAAGGTCTCGGGATGGGGGGCAAACGGTGATCCATCGTAGAGCAATAGCGTGGCGCCGGAGCCGAGCCCGGACACCAGCCAGTTCCACATCATCCAGCCACAGGTGGTGTAATAGAAGAAGGTATCGTCGGCGTCGACATCGGTATGCAGACGGTGTTCTTTGAGGTGCTGCAACAGGGTGCCGCCCGTCGAGTGGATGATGCACTTGGGGACCCCCGTGGTGCCCGAGGAGTAGAGGATGTAAAGCGGGTGCTCGAAGGGCAGTGGTTGGAAGTCGATTTCGTTGGCATCGTTATCCAGGTAGTCGGCCCAGGCGATGGCGCGGGGAATATCATCGAGAGTCGGGGCGTCTTCGAGTAAAGGAAAGACCACGACATGCTTGAGCGAGTCGATGGAATTGGCAATATCGGCGATGCGCGCCCGAGTGTCGATGGCCTTGCCGTTCCAGGTATAGCCATCGGTGGCGATCAATACTTTGGGGGCGATTTGCCCAAAGCGATCCAATACACCGTTGAATCCGAATTCCGGCGAGCAGGAAGACCACACCGCGCCAAGGCTGGCCGAGGCAAGCAAAGCGATGATGGCATGTTCGCTATTGGGCACGAAGCCCACGACGCGATCCCCTTCTGTGACACCGCTGGCCTTGAGCGCATGGGCCAGCCTGGCGACGCTGGCGTATAACTCGGCATAGCTGATGACGCGTCGTCGCAGGCGTTCATCACGAACGATCAAGGCGGGATGTTCGTCACGCCGACGCAACATGTTGGCGGCATAATTCAAGCGGGCTTGCGGGAACCAGCGTGCGCCAGGCATGGCATCGGGACGCACCAGGATGTCATCGCCACGCCGCTCGGCGAGGATGTCGAGCTCATCCCACAGGAGCGCCCAGAAAGCGTCCAGATGCTCGACGCTCCATGCATGCAGTGACTCGTAGTCCGCCAGCGATGCGCCGTGCTCGCGGTTGATGCGCTGCATCAGCGCATACATTTGCGTGCTTTGTATGGCCGTCGTCGACGGCTCCCAAAGGGGCGTGGTCATGTGACCTCCGAGTCATCTGCACCGCCGCCTGTCTTCAGGGCGACGTCTCATGGAGCGGCATGGGGAAGCTGCGCGAAGATGTTGCGTTGCACCATGATAGTATTAAAAACAAGTCGGTAGCTTACTGTCCACTCGACCAAAGGGGGAGTGCGATAGCGCTGCGTGCGTCTCACGTCATGATGACAGGGAGATGATGAAAATCTGACCAATCCAAGGCGAGGTGGGAAACGACAAGTCGGAATAGCGGCTTCGACGACGCTCATGCACAGTGTTATCCACAGTTTTTGTGGATGGTTTTTCTCATCCCCTGAAAAGGGCATATCTGACCGTCTATGCTGGACGCTGGGTCGGCGATATCCAGGGAGTAGTAGATGTCGTCATGCGCGCTAGCAGGTAGACTAGTGCGCTTGCCAACACATTGCCCGGGCATGCCTCAGGGAGGCATGCCGAACCCATACGGCACTTATATCGCCAGGAGGTCGATTTGCGCAGCTTGCCCGCAACCCTGCCCATTCTATTTCTCAGTGAAATCAGTTTCCTGCTCGGCCATGGCTTGATCATGACCTTGCTTGGGGTGCGCATGTCGCTGGAGGGCTTCCCCTCGCAGATGGCGGGCTTGTTGATGTCGAGCTTCTCTTTGGGCTTCGTGATCGGGAGTTATCTGATCGAGAAGCGCATCCGCACGGTGGGGCATATTCGTGTCTTTGCGGCTTGTGCAGCCGTACTGGCGGTGACGGCGATGCTGCATGGGTTATGGGTGGACCCTTGGGCATGGTTGGTGTGGCGACTGTTTGGCGGTGCGGCGACTGCAGGCTTGCTGATGGTCATGGAGTCGTGGGTTTCGGGTGAGTCGACGAACGATAACCGGGGGCGCGTGCTGGGGTGGTACTTGGTCATCTCGACATCTTCCCTAGCGGTTGGGCAATGGCTGCTCAATGTCGCCGACCCGGCGACATTCGTGCTGTTTTCGGTCTCGGGGATCCTGTTCACGTTGTCGCTGGTGCCGTTGTCGATTTACCGGATACATGGTCCGGCGCGCTCGTCGCATGAGGTCTCCAGCAAAATCTCGCTGCGAGAATTGTATCGCCGTGCGCCGGTCGGGCTGGTCGGGGCCTTCACAGCGGGGCTGATGGTTCAGTCCTTTTTTGCGATGACGCCATACTACGGACAGGAGATTGGTCTTTCGACCGCGCAAACGGCGCAGTTCATGGCGATCACGACACTGGTGGCCCTAGTGGCCCAATGGACGCTGGGGCGTGTCTCCGACCGCCTTGATCGTCGCAAGGTAATCCTCTGTATGGCCTTGGTGATGGCGGTGACCGGAGTCATGATTTCGGTGGCGGCCCGATTCGACTTCTGGGTGCTACTGGTGGTGGCCTGCTTCCATACCGCGATGTTGCACACGCTCTATTCCTTGAGCCTGTCGCACACCAACGACTGGCTCGATCCCGAGGAAACCATTCAGGCCAATGCCAAGCTGTTGATCTGGTATGGCATCGGCTCGGTTATCGGGCCTTATAGCGCTTCTGTAATCATGGAAGTGACTGGTCCAGACGGGCTATGGCTATTCTTGGGCGGTGCCGCACTGACACTGGCGATGTTCGTCATGGTGAGGCTCCATGGCACCAAGGGAGTTCCGTCGGAGGTGGAGCAAGAGCCTTATGTGGCAGCGGTGCCCATGGTGGAGTCGACGCATTATCTCAGTGAGATGGATCCACGTTTCGAGCCTCAGCAATTTGAGTTCGATTTCGAGTCCTACTACGAAGACGATTGGGCATCATATGACAGTAGTGAACCACAGCCGGAAGCAGAAGAAGAAGCACGATGAAGGAGCTATCTAGGCACTGAGCTCGCAGCGGGTGTGCTGTGGCAACAAGAGTTCCGCCGCTCGTTCACGAGTTCCTGGCAGTCGCTTCTGTACGAGTGCCAGCCCACCGGTGGTGACGCGGTGCTCGTCTCCCGCTGCGAACACAGCGCGCTGCGTGCAGCAGGCATAGTAGCGATGTTCGAGTAGAGGGGAGATCGGCAGAAGTGCATCTGTCTGATCGCCAGACTTTAGCCCAGCCTCAGCGATGACGTCGGCGTATTCGGTGATCTCGCGTCCTAATCGCTGACAATCGAAGCCGACGTGATGCATGCGCGGCCCCATGATTGCGAGCCAGGCGGCAAGTGGGTGGGCCGCCTGCAGTTGCTGATAAGTCGCCCAGTCGGGCATGGGCCAAGGGCGGCCTCGAGAAAGCAGGTTTTGGCCGCGACTATCTTGCGGATGAGACTGCTTGATGAGTGCCTCCAGGTGATGGCGTGGCGTCTGGGTCAATGTGTCCAGTTGCAGCTCAATGAGCACGATCCACGCATCGTCATTGCCTGGACTCAGCATGTTGGCCAGTACGCCGCGATCGGCCATGGCGTGGTGACCGACGCATCGATAACCGAAATGATAAAGTGCCGGGAGCAAGCGCTGTGCCTGGTAGGGCTCGCGATTGACCGTCACCAGCACGCAATACTCGGCGTGGATATCGGGGGGCCAGAGCGATAGGGCCCCTATATCGGGATGGCAATGAATATAGTCGAGCCAAAGTTGCTGCAGGAATTCATCGCGTTGCATGACTGACACCTCGCCTCCTGTCGCAATGCACTCAGTGTAGTGCTTTCTCACTGCGTAGGCGGATGCAGATTCAACGCTCCAAGACGTGGGCAGAGAGCCGAAGCAAGGAGAGCAGCGCCAACTAACGTAGGTGTGTTGGCGCTGAAGCGAATGTCAGCTCTGAGTGGCAGGCATCAGTTCGTTATCACGTACGTGCTGCTCGAACTCGGTAAAACCGCCGATATGGGTCTGACCGATGAATATCTGCGGTACCGTCTCGACAGGCTTGCCGATGGTCTTTTCCATGTCGGCTTTGGTGATGCCTTCTTCGTGAATATCGATGTAACGGAAATCGAAATCATCGCGTGCTTCGCTGAGTTGCTCGGCGAGCTCCTTTGCGCGTACACAGAAGGGGCAGCCGGGGCGGCCGAAAATTACTGTCAACATAAGGATTCCTTTAATTAATGGGGTTGTATGCCATGAATTTAATGTCCATTGTTCCGACAATATCGAGAATCTGCCAATAGAGTCTTGCTACGCACGCAATGGGGGCGTTCTATGACGAGTCAACCCTGTGCTTCGATTTCGTCGAGGCGGCCCTCATCGGCCTTCAACAGGATGTCGCGCAACGCATTATATATCCTGGGGGTGCTTACCAGCATGTTTTCCCCATATAGCTCGGCCGGGATGC